>Ga0335069_10000231_pt1 | contig 97318 bp, 145 predicted proteins | sample Lox_Sample_11_FD_206714 | JGI IMG/M metagenome (GOLD analysis project Ga0335069, IMG submission 206714) | Soil microbial communities from Loxahatchee National Wildlife Refuge, Florida, United States - Lox_Sample_1.1 | ecosystem: Environmental > Terrestrial > Soil > Wetlands | place: USA... | reverse complement strand
CTCTAGATCATCCTAATTTGAGTGTTACTATTGCTAAATTGGCAAATGCATCAATTCAGGATATTAGAACTGTAAATACACCTGCCATATATCTTGTTGCAGGAACAAGCACTTCAGTACAAGAAATAACAGTCCCAGCAGGGAAGACCTTAACTGTTTATGGTTTGGGTATAAGTATTATAAATAATGGGACTCCTAATTCTGGGGCGATAATAGAAATAGGCAATTATGCAGGGGCAGTATTCAGTCAGTTAAATTCTACTTACCAGAGAAATACATATTTGAGTACAAACAACACTTTTGCTCAAAATATAGTAGTTCAGGTAAGATTAACAAACAATCTGACTTCAGATCAAGAGGTTACTGGTTGGTTTGTATATACTATAACATAAGGAGACAGCAATGAGTAAAATTGTTCAAATGGGGTTATATCAGCGCATAGCCTATACCGACCTCAATAATATATCAAAATTCGTTTATGAGACAATACTGAAGGATATAGCAACATATTGCTTTTCTAGAAGTCAGGCTGCTATTATATCATTGTCAGGAAATCCAGTATTACAAAATACAGGTTCTGATTACAATGTAAAGGTAGAGCAATGTTTGGTAGTAAAGTCAGATGGGACTATTTTAATCAATCCAGCAGAACAGATAATAAACATACCAACACCAGCATCGTCAGCAAGAATAGATATATTAGAGGTAACTTTTAAATATACCGATCAAAATCAATTATCAAGACAATTTGTAGATCCAGCATCAGGTGAGGTAACTGTTGCTTTAACCTATACAGAATTTCTGATAGACATGCTGATAACTAGAAAAGCAGGGTCAGAAGGAGCAGGGGTTGCACCTACAGCAGATGCGGGATATGCAAAAATATGCGAGATATATGTCCCTTTGGTAGGGGGGATAGCAAATGCAAACATCTACAATGTAACATCGCAGTATGGCGAGGCAAATACAGGATGGACAGCAGAAACAACTGCAACAATCCTATTAAAGACAATAAATGACCACAGAAATGCCTCTACTTTAGATCATCCAAATAACAGTGTGACGGTAGACAAATTGGTAGCAACAGGCACTGTAAAAAGTTCAATAGTAGCTGCCGATAGGATATTGATTGGAGACAGTGCTAATAGTCAGAAAGGTGCTTATGTATTATTATCTACTCTGTTAGGTATAGTAGATATACTGTCAGCTAAGAGCTCTCTTGCAACAACAGACGAATTTCTTATAAATGACAGTGCAGCCAGTTTTGTAGCAAAGAAAATTACAGTTCCAACATTGTTTGGAGGTTTGGATGCTCTTACTTTAAAAGCATCTCCTATATTGGCTGATGAGATTGCTTTAAGTGATAGTGCTTCTAGTTTTACAGGAAAGAAAACTACTTTAGCAGATGCTTTTGGAATATTCAGCAATTATATAGATGGGCTAAATGTGACTAATACTACAACAAATATTACTGTAAAGGGGGGATTGAAAATAGTTGCTTCAGGAGTATTGTATTCTTTTCCTTCAGATACTACTTTTACAAATGTTGTTTCTCTTCTATCAATAAGTTATTTTAATTATGTGGGTATAGGAATAAAGGAATCAGATGGAACAATGGGAATATTTCTTTTAAAAAATTGTACTCTTATTTCCGGTAGTGGATGGTCAGAAGCAAATAATCAACTTAATCTAGGGGCTGCTTATAGTAATACTTATGGATATGTAAGGGATACATACGGTGGAAATATATATAGAATATTTTATGTTGCTAAAGTTATCAATGGTTTTACAGATGGGACCACATCTTCAACTTCGGGTTATTATTTGATAACTTGTGGGGATTCAACAAAATACAGTATAGGTATGTCCTTGAGTGGTACTAATTATGCTGCTAATACTCAAGTAGTAGAAATAGTAGATGCTACTCATTTTGCTGTAAATGTTCCAGTGACAGGCTCTCCAACATCTACAGTAATTGCAGCAGATATTCAAACACAAACTCAAATATATAAAAGACCTCAAACATTAATTAGAATACATTCAGGTTATCAATTAGCATTAGGGTCTAATTATGGTGTATTAAATTATGAAAATATAGATATTGATTTACTTTCAGAAATTTCAGGAGCTTACAATGCAAGATTATATACAGCACTTTATACAAGGACAGTTAAGTCTTTTTCAAGACTAAATATTTATGTTTCTAATAGCACTAATACATATAATACTTTTGGCACTATAGTAAGAAATAGCAAAATATTTGCGTTAGTAGATTCTGCACAAGGTATTGCTAATGCCCAATTAGAAGGTTCAAGAACTTCTGAATTTAGTCTTGGTGCTGCTGAGACTCTTCAATATCAATATAAAACAAGTAATAGTACCGGAGCATATCATGCTAATTATGGAGCAAATACAAAAGGTGCTTTGACAACTGTTTATTTTCCTCGTGGAATAGAATGGACGATAGAATCAATAATTGAAAAATAAAGGAGAAAAAATATGAGTGGAAGTTTAGTTTCAAAAGAAGCAGTAATAAAGACAACAGATTTTCTTGATAGCAGCACTACTTTAACAGTTAATAAAAAATATAATGTTAGAGGGGCTCAGCTGCAACTTACTTTGCCAGTTACTGCAAACGAAGGGGATGCAATGGAATTGTTTGCAGAAAATGCATGTCAAATATTGCAAGGGGATGCAGAAAATGTAATGGGGTTTATAAATAAATGGTTTACCACAAAGGGAACAGCAGGATATTTGATGCTGCCAAGCAAATCATCTGCAAGATTAGTTTATAAAGGTGTTAGTGGTTCAATAGTTTTACCTGGAACAAAATTATCCGATCCTGGAACCCCACCACCTTCAATAGGATTTTCATGTGTATTTAGTAACGATATGGTTTATTTAGTTATTTGTCATAATAATACACCTTGTTTTTCTATCTATAAGAGATCAGGAGATACATTTACTAAGTTATCTAATCCATTAACTTTACCTACTGGTATCTGTGAGGGGTGTTCATTTAGTCCTGATGGAACTTATTTAGCTGTTACTTCTGATGCAACTCCATATATTCTTATATATAAGCGATCAGGAGATACATTTACTAAATTAGCTGATCCAGGTACTTTACCTGCTGGTCAAGGGTATGAATGTTCATTTAGTCCTGATGGAACTTATTTAGCTGTAGCTCATGCAACTACACCTTTTATAACAATCTACAAACGATCAGGAGATACCTTTACGAAGTTAGCTAATCCAGGAACTCTGCCTGATGGTGATGGTAAAGGCTGTTCATTTAGTTATGATATGAATTATTTAGCGGTATCTGTAGGAACAACACCTTATATAAATATATATAAAAGAAATGGGGATGTATTTACAAAACTTACAAGTCCAACAGCATTAGCTGGTATTGCAAATAAATGTTCATTTTCTTATGATGGAACTTATTTAGCTGTAGCTCATACAACTACACCTTTTATAAGTATTTTAAAACGATCAGGAGATACATTTACTAAATTAGCTGATCCAGGTACTTTACCTGCTGGTACAGGAGGTGGTTGTTCATTTTCTTATGATGGAACTTATTTAGCTGTAGCTCATACAACTACACCTTTTGTTACAATTTATAAGCGATCAGGAGATACATTTACAAAATTAGCTAATCCAGGTACTCTGCCTACTGGTCAAGGATGGAATTGTACATTTAGTAATGATATGGTTTATTTAGTTGTTGCTAATGGAGGAAGTTCTCCTTTTGTTACAATTTATAAAAATTTAGTTGCAGCTAATAAAACATGGTTATTAGAAAGATTTCAAACTCTATATGATCAAGATAAGGATTATTTATTTTATTAAAATAAAAAGGAGATAACTATGTTTTCATTTTGGGGTGTTATAATAATTTCTTTAATAGGATTATTTTTAATCGTTCTTCTTTTTATTACTAGAAGTATTTTCTCAAACATTAAAGTCTCCAAAACAGGAGGAATAGAGCTATCAAAAGACAGAAGATGTGAAGATCATCCATGTTCTGAAAACAAACTGCTTGGCTTTATGCTTCAAACAAACGATAATAGAATGAAGATTATGGGGTTAGCTAATAAAACATTATCCAGACAAAAAAAATATGCCAAGTCAAGATTTGAAGAAATAAAAAGAAAAGTAATCCTTTTATTAGAAGAAGCTAAGCAAGAACTAAAAGAATCTCCTTCAGACAAAGGAGAATTATTTTTTACAATATCTCTTAAGAATGTAATAGGTGATATTAAAGAAAGATATGAAGAAGATATAGAACTGTTTGATTATGAAAATGCAGATGAAGAGCATTTTTTAATTTTTAGAAGGGAGACTGTTTTGTCTATTCCAGAAATTGTCAAGAATAGTTTACCTAGTGTTCATATACTTAGCAATAGATTATTTGCTAGACTAATGGAAAAATTCAGGGATAACTTTAAAAATGATTTTGCCCCAATAGTAGAAGACATTGCAGATAAAACAAGAAAGTTTGCATTAGAAAACAAATCAGAAAGAGAGTATCTTGAAAATGAATTAAAAGGAATTGTTAGATATTATACAGAGGAAAAGAAATGACAAAAAATAAAGAACTTGAAAAAGATGTAAATAAAAAATTACAAAATACAAAATTACTAAAAGATGTAAGAAGTAAAATAAAAACTCAAAAAAGAAATCAAGATGTTTACTTAATGGGTTTAAATGCTTTATCTACCAATATACAAACAAGTTTTGATTTAGTTAGTAAGGATATTAAGAATTTACGAGATGATCTTAAAAAGGAAAGAGAGGAAGTAGAAAGTAGACTAAGCAATCAAGATCGTAGTATAAAAAGATTATGGATAACAATCTTAATTTACGGTATTTTATCTTTTTTTGAAATAATAACTTTAATTTATTTTTTGGTTAAAATAGGAGGAAAATAATGTTTGAGACACTAAGCCCTTTTGATACCCCATTCAAAGTATCTATAATTGGAGATTATGTAGCAAAGTTTGGAGTAGACTTCCCAGACCCACAAACAGGAAAATCTTACTATCAAAGTAATTATGGATTGGCTGGACATAATGGAGCAGACTTGCTGCCTACTGGAGACAACAAAATGATCTTCAATATGTTCAAAGGTTTGGTTACTTGGGCAGGACTAAACCCAGACAAACCCAGCTATGGAAACAGAATAGTAATATGGAATCAGGAACTAAACATAATTGATACATACAATCACCTAGAATATATCCATCCATCAATTACAAGAGGAATGATACTTGGAACAAAAGGAAATATTTTAGGAAAGATGGGACATACTGGAGTTGGGTTTGGGGACCATTTGCATTATCAAATTGGATTAGTGGATGTTAGAGGTGGATTGCTTAATCAAGACAGAAATGACTTAGAATGCATTCATGGATATATAGACCCAATCCAGTACCTTACAGACCATGGATTAATTTAATTTACTTTTACAGTAAAAAATTATATAATATATCAGGAGGATAAAGATATGTTAAAGATTTTAATTTTTATTTTAAAACTTCTAGGAGCTCTTAATGTCTATGGCTTTATAGGAGCAGTAATTACTCTTATTGTTTTGTACTGTATCTTTCCTACCCAGTTCGTAGGTATTGCAGACAAAATAAGAGAAGTAATCATGGATATTGTAGACAAGTTAAGAATAAAGAAAGTAAAATAAGGAGCAAAATATGCCAGTAGATAAAACCCATCTTGTAGACTTGCTATGGCAATGGCTGCAAAAGAATTGGCTGTATACAGTTCCTTATTTAGTAGTTCTATTCTTGATAATCATTGTAACCCACCTAATTAAGAATCTTAAAAAGAAGAATGGAGACTTATTGCTTACAGGAGATATGAGACAACTTTTTACTCTAGTAATAAGTTTAATTGCAAGCTTTGGAATGAATCTTTTAATTTGTCTTCTTGTAGGATTCAATGTATTACTCTATATTGTTCTTTCTTTAATGTGTTGGGTTATATCTGGCTTTATAACAGCTATATTTGATGCTCTTACCAAGGCTGGATTATTTTTATGGATCACAGATTACATAAAAAGAAAATTGAGAGTAGATGATGATAGAGACAGGAGAGAAGATGAAAAAGAGGCACAGACGCAAAAGCCAATCTAGTGTTCTATTTTATGTACTTATTATTTTCTGTGCAATATGCGTATCGATTTTCTTTATGATATCTATTTTTCTTTTCTATTGGATTTATTATTCATTTGGAGGTAAACTATGAAACAATGGATTAAAGATCATTGGAAACTGCTTGTAGAAGCTTTAATTGGATTAGTGACTTTTATAGCAGGTGGATTAGCAGCTTTATTCTTTTTGAACTCAGGAAAGATAAACACAAAAAATGAAGATGCTAAAATAGCAGAATTAAACAAGGAGAAAGCAAAAGATGAAAAAATTATTAATGATTCTCATTATAATGACTATAATAACGATGGGACTATCAAGTGAAGACAAACTCCCAGACAAGCAAAAAGAAAGACTAAATTCTTACATTACAACATTTCAACTTCAAAAGATAACCTATCAAGGTGTAGAGGGATTCTTTATACCATACTCTGGATATACCCAATTGATGCTTGACTTGAATGACTATATCTATTATCAAGACTTGCTGACAATAAAAGATGAGAAGATTAAACAGTTAGAAAAGCTAGAAATAACAAACTTCCAATTAAAAACAGTTTTGGGAATAACAATAAGTTTTGATGTAGGGACAAGTCTATTAGCAGCAGCTTTAGGAATAATGTGCTATAATTTAGCTAAAAAATAATTTAACATTCTGGTTAATTAATCCAATCTCATTTGTATAATAATACTGTAAGGGAAATAACTTCCTTACAGTATTTTTTATTTAAGGAGAAACAAAATGAAGAAATTAAAATCATTGACATTGAGGGTAATCATGGCACTATTGATTTTATTTTCTGTATCATGTTCATTAACAATGGATCAAATTAACAATTGGGATCATGTCAATTTAAATAAAATTCCTTTTACTATAACAGATGTTTATGGATTAGAAAATTATATATATGGAAATATTCCAAATGGTATTGTTTACAATACAGAGAAAAATGAAATACAAGACAGAAGTTATGTTTGGTTTAATCAGGGAATTCAGTTGCCTGAAGAAACAATAGAAAAAGGAAGTGGAATATGTACAGATCAGGCAGTATTATTTTTAGCATTATATAGAAAACTTTTCCATGATAAAGGACAATTAGTTATAGCTACTATGGAAAGTGGCAAAACCCATTCTTATCCTAGAGTTAATGGAAATGACTATGCAAAAGAAAAAGTAAAAAGTATTATAGAAATAATTGATTACGATCAAATTGGATGGTTAATTTCAGAATATCATTATTATTAACAACAAATTGGAGGAACTTTTTAGTTCCTCTTTTTTTATCCTCAAAACAGTAGTCAAAACCACCCAAAAAATACCCTCTAAATCCCCTTATAAATAGGCTTTTTTAAACGATAAATCCAGAAACAGTATAAACTATACTATTTAACCAAAAATCTTTAAAAAAGAGCTGTTTTTTGTTACAAAATCAATAGAAAAGTTATATAATTTAATTAGTAAAATTTTTGTTTCAAGGGAAGGTTTTGGAAATAGATAACTCCTTTTTCCTTCCCTCTTTATTTAAATTATGGAAAAGAGAAAGTGGTATAGAAATTATTTAAAGAATTCAACAGAACAACGTATTTTGATTGCCATCTCAACAAACTTCAAAAAACAACTAAAAGAACTTTCAGAACTTAGAGGAATATCAATGTCCGCATTCATTAAATATGCTTGTGAAGACCACTTTAGAAAATACAACTATTTATTGAAAGGAGAAAAAGACAATGGAAAAATATGAAAGATTATTAAGATACCTTTCCAAGCACCAAGGAAGTATTTCTTTTTATATTACACATGAAGAAAAGAAACTTGTTACTGTAAAAATAAAAGAAAAAATAATTATGGTTGTAACTTCAGTTAAAGAAGTTTTGGATAAACTAGATAAAGAATTAAGGAAAATAAAATGAAAGACGAGATATATAATTTTTTTGAACTAAAGAAAAATGCAACTGAAAAGGATATTAAAAAAGCTTATCGTAGAAAAGCAAAAAAGTCACATCCGGATGCAAATGGAAATAGAGAAGAATTTGAAAAAGCAAATAAATACTACAAAACTTTAATCAATCCAATAACACGGAAAATATACGACGAAACTGGAAAGATAGACGAGTCAGCAAGAAGTGAACAGTCAATTCCATTAGAAATATTAGCAAATATATTTGAAGCAGTTTTAATGTCTGTGGATAATGTCAAAACAAGAGATGTATTTAAGCTGATGAAAGATACAATAGAAACAGCAACAAAAAACTTCAAAAATGAAATAGACAAGATAAGAAAATCAAACAGTAATATCCAAGAAATGATTTGTAGAATACAACACAAAGAAAAAGATAACATATTTACAATCAGCCTAAACCAAAAAGTAGACATAAATAAGAATTCTATTTCAATGCTAGAAAAGAAAATAAAACATCATGAAGAAGCATTAGAAATCCTAAAAGAATACAAATACAGAATAGATAAAGATTTAAATACTCAATGGACTAATTTTCAATTTTTAGGTGGAACAAGCTCAACAACCACAACCACAGGATTTTAATGTATTTACAGGAAAAGAATATGCAAGTGTTTATGCCTTATGCAAATTCCGATAAGTTAGGTTACATTTATAAAATTACAAATTTAATTAATAATAAAATCTATATAGGACAAAGAAAAAGGCTACCTCTTAAAACTAAAGAGTATTATGGTTCAGGAAAAATTATAAAGAGAGCAATTAAAAAGTATGGGAATAAATATTTTATAAAAGAAATTTTAAATATTTCATATAGATATAATTTAAATTTTTTAGAAAGATTCTGGATTCAATATTTTAAACAAAATGGACACATATTATATAATATAGGTCTTGGTGGACTAGGCAATAACGGTGGCCAAAATAAAGGTAAAAAATTAACAGAAGATACAAAAGAAAAAATAAGACAAAAACTAAAAAACAGGAAAAGATCAGAAGATTTTAAAAACAAAATCAGTAAAACATTAAAAGAAAAATATAAAACAGGGGAAAGAATATCTGCGTTATTAAATACTAAAGTATCAAAATCAACTAGACAAAAAATGAGTAAATCTCATAAAGGGAAAAAATTTTCAGAGGAACATAAGCTGAAATTAAGCAACTTGCATAAAGGTAAACAAAAAAGTGAAGAGCATAGACAAAAATTAAGAAAAGCAAAGTTAGGTAAATCCCAATCACGAGAACATATAGAAAAAAGAATGTTAAAAATACGTGGTAGGATATATGTAACTAAACAACAAAAATGGAATAGGATTGGAAAAATGCAAGATGCATGTTTATGTGGTTGTGGATTAAAATGCAATAAATTATTTTATCGTGGCCATAATAGAAGAGGTCATCTATCCATCAAAATATAAGAAGGATCAGATGCAAATTTTTGTACCTTACGTTCAACCATATAAAACTGCTCGTTGCTTAGATAATCGCAGACTCGCAAAACAAATTATTGAAGTGATACAGATATTATCAGCAAATACTAAGGTAGATGTTGGATGGAAAATTCCAAAATATATTTATAATCATCCTACAACAAAATTATATTATGACTACAAAGGCTTACTATATTTAGTTGATTATTTATTTTTTATTCTTTATGAATATAAAAAAAGAAAAAACAAAGAACACAAATGTCAGAGATTATTTAAATACTTTGATAAATGGCATGTTTTATTTATTTCACTAGATGAAAATTGGATACCTGAGCATTTAACAGAAGAATTTTGTACAAAACACCAACAATTATTATTGAAAAAAGACTTTAATTATTACAATAAATTCTTTAATAAAAATCCTATCTAAATATTGTTCTATACAGCATTTATAAACATTTTTATATATTTTTGTTTACTTTTATTTTGCAATATTTTATATTTGAAATATCTTGGGGGGAGGGAATAACAAATGACGGCTAAATTATATTAGAGGCACTATTTAAGACCGCCCAATACAGTCCGTCATATTGTTCCTCCCCGAACAAGAATGCAAAATTGTATTGATAAACGGTCTTAAATAGTGCTTTTTTATTTTCTAGAGGAAAATATATGAGAGGAAATTTAGATAGTGTTATAGTTGTAAAAGACGAAAGAAAACAGAATTTTTTTATAATTGATAATGAGATTTTTGATTTTAAATTAGATTGTTATACATTTCAAATATATTGTTTATTGGTTAGAATGTCTGATAAAAGTGTTTGCTTTCCTTCTTTAAAGTATATATGTGAAAAATGTAAAACTTCAAAACCAAAAGTAGTTTCTTCTTTAAAAGATCTAGTAGAAAAGAATATAATTAAAATAGATAAAATTAAAACCAAAAACCATCAAAAATATGTGAGCAATCAATACACTTTATTGAATATTAAAAACCGAGTAAACTGCATTAACTCAGTTAACGACGTTTACCCTAACAATACTAATACTAATACTAATACTAATACTAATACTAATAAAGAAACTAATATAAATAAAGATAGTATAGTAAAGAATAATATAAGTATTGATACAGTAAACGACATTAACTCAGTTAATAAGAAAAACTCTATTTTAGAAAAAATAAAAGATTTCAATATCGTTGAATATAAAAAGAACTATATTCCTCTAGAAACAAAAAAAGAATTGAATTTTAAAAAGTCTAATATAGAATTTAACATAAATAAAGAAGCTATAGAAAAATGGAAATATATATATCAAGTTTGTTTAGCCCATCCTAGATGGATGTCACATACAAAAGGAATAAATCGTAGAGAAATAATATATACTTTAAAAGATCAAAATTATGTTCTTGATTTGCTAGATGAATTAAAGAATAATAATTTAGAGTTAGATAGTTTTATAAAATGGTTTTTAAAAAACAAAATAAGACCGTGTGATAATTTTAATTTAGGATTCCTTCATTTTTGTCTTAATGATTTTTTAAAAGGATTTAAATCCTCTTTAGATTCCTCAAAAAAGAAATACCGTTCAAATGGAAAAGATATGACAGATGAAGAATGGATAAAATTAGGACTTCGTAGAAAAGAAAGAATGTATGATGATGATATGAAATTTTATTCAGATAAAGAACGAATTCCTTCTTTAAAATTAGCTTACAAAAGTTTAAAAAGCAATAATACAGGTTCAGAAAAAATAGATGATGAGACTTACAAATTTTTTAAAGAATATACAGAAGATGGAGCATTTAGTTTTGATGACAAAAATAAAATTATGATTATAACAAATAATAAAAAAGAATATTTAAAAAATGTTAAGCTTAGATTGATAAAAGAGACGGAGGGGAATAATGTTTAATTTTGAATTGAGTGAAAAACAGATTGCTAAACTGAAAGGTATCAAGCAAAAAATAGTTCTTAGTCATAAGCAGTGTAATGGAGAAGGATATATCTATACTAAGGACCACAGTCTTATGCACTGTATGTGCATGCAAGTATTGGGGTATGTAGCTAATTTAATCTATTCCAACATTCCTTTAGATTACTGGCAGTTAAGTTTAAAGAATCTAGCTTTAAATGAGAAAGTGAGAATTATAATAAACCTTTATTATGATAACTTTAAAAACGCTATAGAAAATGGTAAAGGTTTATTTTTGGCTTCTGCAACAAGAGGGGTAGGAAAGACTTCAGTAGCTTGTGAGTTAGCAAAGAAAGCAATTACATTAAGACTAGAAGTTTATTACGATCTTCTTTCTAACATTATAGATAATTCTTTTACAGACGATAAGCAAATAATTGAAAGGATAAAAAATTCAGATGTTATAATTGTGGATGAACTAGACAAGATAATGATGAAAGAAAATTCACCACTTAAAAAGAAAATAGATTCTTTTTTTAGAAGCCTTCTTCCTCTTGGTAAAACTATAATTGTTTGTTCCAATTCTACTCTAGAAGAAATAGAAAAAGAAATGCAGTTAGGTTCATTGTTAAGAAGATATTTAAAAATAATAGAATTTGAAGGAACAGATTATTCAGGTAAAAAGAACGAAGAGATAGATAAGCAAATTCAACAAGGATATAATTATTTCCATCCAAATATTGTAAACATGGCGAAGGAATATTATAAGAACGAATATATAGATCAAGAGAGATTGTACAATGAACATTTTAAGATATATGAGTAAACAAGATGCACATATTTGGGGAATTAAAAAAAGGGGATAAGTTCTATCGTATGGATAAAATATTATGTAAGAAGATATCAAAAAAGTTGTATGTAGTTTATGGAGAAGATGATATTTATTATTCTACTGAGAATATGAGGATCAAAACATGGAAAGACAAGAAAAAGAAAATGTAGAGAATTTAATTGAGAGACAATTTCGTTCTATTAAGTTAGAAACAAGTATTATAGCTTACTGTCTTAGAAAAGATTGGAGAGCAAGTGAGCAGCTAAAAGAAGAATATTTTACTGTCCAACCATTTAGAAAGTTTGTAGATATAGTTAAAGAAAAAAGAATGGAATTTCCAAAAGATATCTTTTATGGAGAAATTAAAAATAAAAAAGAATTAAAACAAGAATTAGAAATATACAAATCATATATTATCAAAGTTTACGAAATTGATTTAAAAAGTATTACAACAAAAAATATATCAGCACTGATCAAAAAGCTTAGAGAGAAATGCGATAGCAGAAAATTATTTAATCTAATAGACGAATGTTTGGATAATGTAGAAACATTTAATCTAGAAGAAACATCAAAAAAGTTTAATTATTTCTTTATGGAAAGGAGATCACATTTAAGTGGAGAAGAAGGTGAGTATCTTGAGGGCTATGAAAAAAGAAAAGAATATATGAAGGAACTCAAGAAAAATAAAAGCAGAATTATAATACCGACTTGTTTTGAAGAATTCAATAAACTGGGAGGGGGAATATATAAAGGGGAGATGGCAAGCATAATGAGAAAGACAGGAGGGGGTAAAAGTATAGCCTTGATGAATAATGGGATACATGCTTGGCAATTAAATTACAATGTTGTTTATATTAATCTTGAAATGACAAAGATGCAAAGTGAAATAAGAATGGACAGTAATTTATCAGACATAGAACACCAAAAATTCAGGAAAGGAGAATTGGGAATATTTGAATATGAAAAATGGGAAAAGAAAATAAAACAGTTAAGAGAAGAAAGACAGAACTACTTTATAACAATCTCACTTCCAAGAGGTTGTACAGCAAATGATATAGAAACAGCATTGATGAGAATACAAGATGAAAAGAAACAATCAGTTGATCTATTGCTTGTAGATTATCTTAACCTAATGACTCAAAACAAAATTTCAAAGGAAAGTTCTAAGGCATGGGAAAATCAAGTTGAGATAGCATGGGAGCTTAAAGGAATGACAATGGATTGGGATGATAAGAAAGGACTTGCATTGATAACTTGTAACCAATTAACAGATGAAGGTTCCAAAGTAAAAAAGCTAGAAGCATATCATTTGAAATACAGTAGAGGAATCTCAGAAGTGTTTCCAATACTGTTAGGAATAACAGATATTGATGGAACTGGATTAGACAGTTTGCTTGGATTATGGATAGTAAAGTGCAGGGATGTAGAGATACCAAAGAAATCAATTATCCTGCATCCAAACTTTTCATATATGCGCATTGACGATAAAGGAAAGAGATTTAAAGAGGAGGAAGAATGAATAGTTTAAAGAAAAATATAAGTATATCTCTTAACTATGAAAAGATATTTGATTATATTAATCAGGAACTATTGAAAGAGGAAGAGAAACCAATGACAAAAAGAGAAAAGAAGATTTGTAGTATTCTTTTAAATTCTATTGAAACAAGAAAGAGGTTATTTTGAGATATAGTGATATTCTTAAAACAATAAATATTCAAGAGGAATTAGAAAAAAGAAATATAACAGGTAAAGTATCGGGAGACAATTTAATGGTCTGTTGTGTTTTCCATAATGAGGAAAATCCTTCTATGGGTATAAATATAGATAGTGGATTATATCAATGTCTGTCTTGTGGAGAAGTAGGAAACTTTTTCACTTTAATTTCTTTCCTAGATAAAATAAAATACAAGCAGGCAGAAAAATTATATGAAGATAAAATAGAAAAGATAATTAAAGTTCCAGAATTGAAGAAGAAGATGCTAGAAAAATTAAGTAACAAAGAACAAACCAAAATAGGTAAGCCAAAAGCTATGAAAAGAGATTTTCTAAAAGATTTTGTAAAACCACAAGGACAGTATCTTCAATATTTATTAAATAGAAAAATAACAAAACAGTCAATTGAGAAGTTTGGAATATTGTGTTGTAATGATATAGAGCATTATTGGGAAGGACGTATAATAATTCCAATAGAGGATGAAGCAGGAAAATTGATAGGAGTAACAGCTCGGTATGCTGGAGAATGTGATAAAATTGACAAAGTCAGGAAGGTTAAAGGAAGTGATGTGGGTAAAGTTCTTTTTGGATTGAAACATATTATGAATAAAAAAGAATTAATAATAGTTGAGGGAGAAATAGATACAATATTTCTCCAGCAGTTTAATATTCCGGCTGTAATGACGGGAAAGCATCCAAGTGATTGGCAATTAAATAAGTTAATCAATACTTGTGAGAAAGTAATTATTTGTTTGGATGGAGATGTATCTAAAAATGAGATAGAAGGATTAAAGAAAAGAATCAATGGCTATTTAAAAACGGAGATAATATATCTCCCAGAAGATAAAGACCCAAATGATTTAACAGAAAAAGAAGTGAAAGAAATATTTAAAGATTATATAAGAAGGAAACTGTAGAAATGTTTTTAACATTTAAATAAATTAAAGGAGTTATTTATGGAATTTGTGAGGGTAATGGAAAGAATTAAAAAAAATGTGGACTACTATTCCAGGGATGTTGAGAGGAAATGTGGAATAGAAGCAGACGATGCTAAGCAAGAATTATTGCTTAGATGTTTTCTAGAGAAAGACAAGTATGATAAGAATAGAGGACAAGAAAATACTTTCTTTATCACTGTTGTAAAGAATTCTGCTAGAAGTATGATTAAAAAAGAATATAGACAAAAGAGAATAAACCTGAAATGTTTATATTTAAGTGATTGCTATTTTACATCAAAGAATGACGAATCTGGAAAAACAGAAAAGCATTCATGGTATAATACAATCTTACTGTCCGATGTAGATTTTGAAAACAGGGTAATAACAATGCAGCTTTTGAATGGAATAAAAGAAAAATTGGAAGGGAATTCCAAGGTAGTGTTTGAAAAGTTAATGCAAAACGAAGAGATAAATGATATAGCAGAAAGTCTAGAAATTAGTTCACAAGGCGTCCATAACATAATAAGAAGAAAGATTCGTCCATTAATTGATTTGGAATTCTAAAATTTCTTGTTACAAATTGTTAATAAAGGTTATATAATTAAATATGGAAGATAATATAAAAAGTTTTGAAAGTTTAAATCAAGGTGATAAAGTAAGATGTATAAATAAAAATTATGAAGGACAATTAACTTATGGAAAGATATATAATATAATATCTAAGGAATGTCTTTATTCTTATTTAGGAAATATGTATTCAATTAATGTTATGGATGATAAGAATATAAAATTTTCATATTCAATAGATTTATTTGAAAAGATAGAGGAAGAGTTATAATTGTTAAATAGGAAAAACAATGCGAAAGTTTAATAGAGTAGAAGCAAGAGTACCAAGGGAAAATATTTGTAGTATAACAGAGATGAAATGTTATAGGAAAGAAATATGCAAAAGATGTGACAGATGTGTAGAATACAAAGGTATTATACAAGGAGATAAAGATGCTAATAACAGTTTACACCGAGACAGTAATTGACTATGCTCATTATTTACGTGGCTATGAAGGGAATTGCAAAAACCTCCATGGGCATTCAGGGTTAATAAGACTTTGGATTAAAGGAGATGAAAGTCAGCTAAATGAAACAGGAATGCTTTTTGATTTTAATAATATTAAATCAATAAAAGAACAGTTTGATCATAAATGTTTGAATGAGTGTTCGAATAAGGATATAGATTATAAAAATATTAATCCAACCGCAGAGAATTTATGTTTGGATATATATAGGTTTTTTAAAAATAGAAATTCTGAACTTCAATTTAAAGTTAGATTTTATGAGACATCAGTAGGAAAAAAGACCTATGCAGAAGTAGGAGATTTTTAATGTCAAATAAACTAACAATAAAAGACAATAATGTTTTTTTAGAATTAGAAAACGAAAATGGTAGAAAAAGAAAGATAGGAAGTTTCTTTGAAAGAAAAGGAATAAAATACTATGTTAAAAACAATCCTCAATCTTTTACGAATAGAATAACTGGAGAGGAGATGTTTGGAGTTTCTGAATTAATTCTGGAAAAACTTAGAGACAAAGATATAGTAATGTTTGATAATTATACTTTAACAAAAGAAGAGATTATAGAGAAAGGAATGGTAATGAAGTTTCAAGGATATGAAAAGCAAATATTTGTATCACTTGAAGAATGGAGGGTAATTTAATGTATATAATAAATGAAATATTTTTTTCTGCTCAAGGTGAAGGTGCCAATACTGGAGAAAAATGTGTATTTCTAAGATTTGCCGGATGTGATGAGAAATGTGGTTATTGTGATACGGACCATTTTGCAGGTTCACAGTTCTCCAAGGAAATGATTTTGGAAGAAATTAAAAAATATGAAACAGACAAGATAGTTTTAACGGGAGGAGAACCAACATTACAGATAGATGTTGATTTATTAAGATTTTTAAAATTAAATAAATATTACTTATTTCTAGAAACAAATGGAAATAAAAAGTTAGATGATCTTTTGCAGTATTTGGATTGGATAACATTAAGTCCAAAAAATCGGGATTTCAAACAGTTATTTTGTGATGAATTAAAAATGGTTTATTATGGGCAAGAAATAAAAGAATTGAATTATTATAGAGATAAAGTTTCAGAATTTTATAAAATAAAATATTTTTATTTACAGCCAGAATCAAATAAAAAAGAATTTATTGATATGATTATGAATATAAAAGGTTGGAGGTTAGGTTTACAATGTCACAAGTTAATAAATATGAGATAGATTATCCAGAGTTTAAAAGATTATGTAGGATATTGGCTTTTCAAATATCTAAAGATAAATATAAGTATTTGTATCCAATTCCAAAGAATGGTTTATTTGTTGCACAAGAGATGAATAAATATTTGGAATTGGAAATTGAAAATGATTTAAATAAAGTTATAGATTTTCCGAAAGATGAAGTTTTAATAATAGACGATGTGATAGATTCAGGAAAGACTTTAGGAATGTTTCGTGATTACGATAAAGCAGTTTTATTTTTAAAAAATAAAAATATAGATAAAGTTGATTATTATGTCGAAACGATAGATAGATGGATACAGTTTCCATTTGAAAAAGAAAATGATATAGAAGATAATATAATAAGACAATTAGAGTATATTGGAGAAGATCCAAATAGAGAGGGATTGAAAGAAACTCCAAGAAGAATAATAAAGAGTTGGAATGAATTGTATGCAGGATATAAAATGGATCCAAAAGAAATAATGACAACTTTTGAAGAGGGTGCATGTAATGAAATGGTGGTTTTGAAGAGCATAAATTTCTATTCTAACTGCGAGCATCACTTGCAGCCTTTCTTTGGTCAATGCTTTTTAGGATATATACCTGATAAAAGAGTTATTGGTTTGAGTAAGTTAGCGAGGCTTGTTGAAATATTTGCTAGAAGGTTACAGATACAAGAAAAAATGACAGCACAAATAGCTGACTGTTTAATGGAATATTTGCAACCAAAAGGTGTAATGGTTTTAGTAGAAGCAAAGCATCTCTGCATGATATCAAGAGGAATAAAATCCCAAGATGCAGAAATGACAACTTCAGCAATTAGAGGGGTTTTTGAAAAAACAGAAGTAAGAAATGAATTTTTAAACTTAATAAGGAGATAAAATGAATTATGTTTGGATTACTTTTAGCTTTGAAGGATTCCATTGCTATCCCTATGCTCCAGAAGAAGTTTCTTTTTTAAGATATACCCATCGACATATTTTTCATGCAAAAGTATATTTAGAAGTCTTTCATGAGGATAGAGATATAGAATTTATTGAGTTTAAGCATTTTTGTGAAGGAGTTATTAAGACAACTAATTTTAATAATATGTCCTGTGAAATGATAAGCGATAATTTGCATCTAAAGATTCATACACAGTATCCAAATAGAAAAATAATAATAGAGGTAAGTGAGGATAATGAGAATGGAAGTAGGAAGGAATATGAATAAATATTTTGAAGATAAACTTAATTTTATGCATAATGTTACTTATCCATATATTTATCAAATAGAGGTTACAGATGTTTGTAATTTGAAATGCCCTGCTTGTTTAAATAAGGATATAAAAAATAAAGGTTTTATTGATATGAAACTTTTAGATATGATTATAGAAAAGAATTATTTAAGAAATACTCCTTATGTGGAGTTGCAGATGGCAGGGGAACCAATGTTAGATGCTCATATTGAAAAAATTGTACAGAAAATAAAAAATACTTCTACAATGGTAGGATTATCTACAAATCTATCACTTGTAGATATGAGAGTATTTAATATACTTGATGCAATTACAATTTCATTTGATACTTTTAATGAAAAAGAATATGAAATATCTAGGTATCCTCAAAAATGGAATACTTTTATTTTAAATCTTACTTATTTCCTTGAGAATATAAATAAAGAGGTAATGGTATATATTCAATTATTATTAACAAAGTGGACAAAGAATACTTTCTTTGCAAGTAAAAAGAGATTAGAATTATTTATAAAAAGATTTGATAAAAAAAATATCTTTATAAGATATGTTGACGATTGTTTTATAGAAAATAGGAATGAGAAATCAAATTTTAAAAGAGAAAGGGATATATGTTTAAATCCTTTTTTATCTGTTTCTATAAAAAATGATGGAACAGTAGTTCCATGCTGCTTTGATTTTATGAAACATTTGCCTTTAGGGAATTTATATAAACAAGATTTGCTGGAAATATGGGAATCAAAAACTATTCAAGAATTAAGAAAGAAACACAGGAAAGGAAAAGGGCTTTCTTGGAAGTGTAAGAGTTGTTACTATAGAAGTCCTATATTATTATTGCAATCCTTCCTAGCAGATTTAGTTAAGTTTAAGAAGGGATTATAAATGCTGTACATTGTTTATTTAGAAGAGTTAGAAACTAGATATACTTCACAATGGAGAAGGTGGTTCTATGATGTATTTCCTTATTCTAAAAAAATAGAAGGAACAAAAAGTACAGAGGAATTAAATGGAAAAAATTTCTTAGATCCATCCCAGACTAATATTTGGAAATCAGAACAAATAATTCAACTTTCCAATTTGTTTAAAGAGGGAAAGATAAATGATGGAGATAAGTTTTTATTTCTAGATGCATGGCACTATGGTATAATAGCATTAAGATATATGGCACGGTTAAATCAAAAAAAGATAAAGATCTATGGAATATGGCATGCTGGAAGTTATGATGTAAATGATTTATTAGGAGATTCTTTTAAATATTTTCGTTTTTTTGAAGAAGCTTTACTTCAGAATTTAGATAAATCATTTGTTGCAACTGTTTATCATCAGAAATTGATTTTAAGATATTTTTCTTCAGTAGTAAGTAAAAAAGTAATAGTAACAGGGTTACCTTATTACTTCAAAGAATTGGATGAATTTAGATATGCTAAAAAAACAGATACAATTGTTTTTCCTCATAGGATATCAAAAGAAAAGCAACCAGAAATATTAGAAGATTTAGCAAAAGGATTACAAGATGTAGAAGTAATATTTTGTCAAAAGTCTCAACTTACAAAGCAAGGGTATCATCAAATATTAGCAAGAAGTAAAATAGTATTTTCTGCTTCTCTTCAAGAAACATGGGGAATAGGAATATTCGAAGGATTATATTTAGATGCTATTCCATGTGTACCTAATAGATTAAGCTATCCAGAAATGTATAATGAAGCATTTTTATATCCTTCTGATTGGACGATAAGTTTTAATAATTATTCTAGGTATAAAGATCAATTGATAGAATATATTTTATACAGATTAAATAATTATGATATGTTTATTCCTCAAATGAATAATAATAAAATATTTTTAGAAGAGAAGTATTGCAGAATTGATGATATTTTTAAGGAAGTGAATAATGAATAATAAGACAATCTTTTTTCCTGCGATAAGTGGATTTGTTTGTGCAATTTTTGAGAATGACTTTTGTTATAAAGATAAATCTTTTAAGTTTTATGGTACAAGTGATAAAAGAGAAAAGATTTTTAATTATCCTTATTTTTTAATTACAGCTGGACATTTTTATAAAAAGAATATAAGAAAAAGATTTGATATAAATTATAAGACCAGCATAGTGCTAGGAGACAGTGGAGGATATCAGTTAGCAACTAATGTTTTAAAATATTCAGATAAGATTGTAAGTGAAATATTTGAATGGTTAGAAAATAATACAAACTATGCTCTTAATATAGATTTCCCTCCTTATGGAAAAGAAGGAAATCACTGTGATGATAACTTTAAGAAAAAATTGGAGATTAGTCTTAAGAATTTTGAATTCTTCTATAAAAATAAAATGGGAAAAACAAAGTTTCTGAATGTTCTTCAAGGTCGAAGTATTAAGCATTTGAAATTATGGTGGCAAGGAATAAAAGATTTTGATTTTGAGGGTGGATTGGCAATAGGAAGTGTAGGAAGACAGCCTGTTTATAACAGTTTGTTAAGTTTCTTTTTTTTAAAAGAAAGAGGACTTTTCAAGAAATATGCGAACAGAAAAGATAAAGAAGTAAAGTTACTACATTTCTTAGGTCTTACTACTATAGATACCTTAATGTATATTTATTATCTTCAAAAGAAATTAAATGAGAATAATATTAACTTGACTATTTCTTTTGATTCCAGTAGTTATTCATTATCTGCTTCTATGGGAAATTATAATTTATTTCAGAGTTTAAATGGAATGTCAGGGATATGTTTTACTCGAGATATAAAAGTAACAGATTTGAATCATACAGAAATGCCCTGTAAATGCCCTGTATGTAGTTTATTAACAATAAAAGATTTATACAAGATATTTCATGAAGGAAATAAAAGTGAATTTTATTATTTTTTAGGGATGCATAATTTATATACTTTTATTCAATTCAAAGAAAAGATAGAGAATTTTATAAATATGGGACAAGGATCTTTTTATAAAAAGATTTTAGAAAATCAATATAAGATATTTCAGTTAATAGATAAGTGTTTTGAAAGTTCCAATCCTTTAGAGATAATAGAAGAGAACAGGACACTGCTAGGTTATAACATTACAAATAATAAGCATGAATTAAGTTTATTCTAAGGAGAGAATGTGAGAATAGAAAATGCAGATTTACAAAAAAGTTTAAAGATCTTTAAGACATTTCTAACAGATAAAGATATAAAAGATTTTGGGGATTATCTTTTTTTCAAGAATAATATGTTTATATTATATAATGGTAATGTTCAGATTATTCTAAAAATGCAGAAGAAAGATAATATGTTTTTTTGTGTAAAGGGAAAAGAATTTATTTCAATTATAGAAAAAATAGAAAATGATATCATAGACATATCTATGGTAGAAGATAAGATAGTAATAAAAGCAAAAGGGAAGAAAATAGAATTAGCAAATAATACAGAACCAATGGAAAGAATAAAAGATATTGATTTTGATATAGATTTTACAGAAGTAGAAATAATAGATTTACCTAAAGAGTTTAAGGGAGCAATATCTTCTTGTTTGTTTACTTGTAGTAATGATTCAAAACAGGGATTAAATAATATCTTTATAAGAGAAGATTGTATTTATTCTACAGATTCTTTGAGAATGAGTATATATAGATTAGAAAAAAGTTTTGGTAATTTTATTATTCCTTTTTCAATAGCAAAAGAATTGGTAAAAATGGAAGCAGTAAATTATTTTATTAAAGATAATATTGTTTGTTTTTTAAATAAGGAAAAAGACATTCTTTTCTCATTCCTTCATTCCAATAGTGATGGAGTAGATTATGGAAAATATTTTTCATTCTTTGAAGCAAAGAAAAAATCAATTTTAATGACAAAAGAAATAATAAAAGGAATTGATTTTGCTTCTCTTATTTTAGATGACGAAGTTATTTTTGATAAGAAGATTAAAATAATATTATCTCATGATTGTATAAAATGTGAAGGAGAAGGAAGATTAGGAACTATTAAATATATGATTCCTTTTGAAGGAATTAAAAATGAAATTTGTTTCTTTATTAATCCAGTATTCTTTGCAGAGATAATGCAGAAATGTAATAGGTTTTTTATTGAAGATAATTTAATGATTTTTAGGAATGATAATTTTCTTCATCTGTTTGTTGTGAAAAGGTTGGAGGAATAATGAAAGGATTTCTTTTTGATGTTATAGAAAATCCCAAAAAAAAGAAAATAGCTGATAAAGAGAAAAAGAAAAAAGTTCTTAAAGATGATTGTGAAAAATGTGGTTTATATAAAAACTGTTTAAGTCCTAAAATGAAAGTTTATGGCTATGGTAAGAAAAAGATTTTGATAGTGGGAGAAGCACCAGGTAGAGAGGAAGATGAACAAGGAATTCCTTTTATAGGTAGAAGTGGACAATTATTAAGAACTACCCTTTCAAGTTATGGTATAGATATGGAGAAAGATTGTTGGATTACTAATACCTGTATTTGTAGACCTAAAAACAATGTTTCTCCAACCAATGCTCAGATAAACTACTGTAGATTTAATTTAATGAAAGTAGTAGAAGAATTAAAACCAGAAAAAATAATAACACTTGGAAAAACAGCATTACAAGGATTAATTGGAAATAAAATAAAAATAGGTACAATTGATAATTGGTTTGGGCAAGTAATACCAGATCAAGATTTTAAATGTTTTATATTTCCAGATTTTCATCCAGCTTATATATTAAGAAATGAGAATGATGTTATTCTAAAAGAACTTTTTTCTTCTACATTATATCAAGCAGTAAGTTATTCAACAGAATTTTCTATGTTTATTCCAAAAGAAATAGATATAAAGAATGATTATAATCAAACAATGAGATTTCTTTCTTCTATAAAAAAGAAGGATACAATAGTATTTGATTATGAGACTACAGGTATTAAACCCCATAAAGAAGGACATGAAATTATATGTATATCTATTTGTAATGGTAAGGAAGTAAAAGTATTTGAGATATTTGAAGATAAATTATTTAAAAAAGAATTAAAAAGAATATTAGAAGATCCAGAGATAAAAAAGATAGCTCATAATTTAAAATTCGAGCATCAATGGTCAAATAAGATATTAGGAGTAAATATCAATGGGTGGTGGTGGGATACAATGGTTACTAACCATGTATTAGATAATAGAATAGGTAATGGGTTAAAATATCTAAGTTACATTTATTTTGGTGTATGTGGATATGATTCAGAAATGAATTTTTATTTAAAATCAAAAGAGAAATCATCGAATGCTTTTAATAATATAAAACAAGCACCTAAAGAGAAGTTATTCTACTACTGTGGAATGGATAGTGATTTAACTTTTAGATTATATTTAAAGCAAAGAAAGGAAATACAATCTTCAGATAAGGAATCTATAAAATTCTTTAGAGATGGGATAATTGCGTTTGCAGAGATGCAGACAAATGGAATAAGATTCAATTATAAAGGATATGAAGAACAATATAAAATATTGGCAAAGAAAATAGATGAGATAGATAAAAAGATTCAGAATGCAAAGGAAGTAAAATCATTAAAGTTAGAAAAGGATTTCAACAGTAGTTCATCAAAGCAAATGAGAGAATTATTAAAAAGTATGAAAGTAGAAGTAGGTAAAAAGACAGCTAAGGCAAAAGAAGCAAGTACAGATAAGCATTCTTTAGCAAAAATAAATTCTATAATAACAAATAACATTTTAGAATATAGAAATCTAATGAAGATAAGAGATACATTTTTAGGTCAATTTGAAAGAGAAGCAATAAGAAAAGAAAATGGAGATTATTATATATATCCAAATTTTAATTTACATACAGTAAAAACTTTTCGTAGTTCTTCTTCAGATCCAAACTTTCAAAATATTCCCGTAAGAAATGAATATGCAAACAATCTAATAAGAGGTCTTCTGTTTCCTAGTAGAGGGAATCAATTATTAGAGGTTGATCTAAAAGCTATTGAAGTTGCAATTTCTGTTTGCTACCACAAAGATCCTGTAATGATAAAATATGTTACTGATAAGAATACAGATATGCACAGGGATATGGCAAAAGAAATATTTATATTGAAAGATAAGGAAGTAACAAAAAGATTAAGATATATTGCTAAAAACGGTTTTGTGTTTCCAGAATTCTATGGATCTACTTGTAGAATATTTAAAGAAGAGCATGAGAAAATAGGTGCAGGAGATGTAACCCAAAATATATGGGAAATGTTAGATAAAGAACAGAAGGAAATGTTGAGGGAGAAGAAATTAGGAGATATTAAAAGGTTTCAAAAACATATAGAGAAGATAGAAAATAATTTCTGGTATAAGAAATTTGTTCGATATACAGAATGGAAAAGCGAAATATTAAATCAATATAATGAAGATGGATTTGTAGAATTAAAAACAGGTTTCAAATGCTATGCTCCAATGGGAAGAAATGATGTTCTAAATTATCCTATACAAGGAGCAGCTTTTCATTGTTTGCTGTGGAGTTTAATTCAAATAAATAAGTATATTAAGCAAAATAATCTTAAGACAAAGATAATTGGACAAATTCATGATAGTATTGTTTTTGATTTATATCCAAAAGAAAAGAATATGATTTTAAAAAGAGTTAAGCAAATAATAGAACAAGATATTAGAGAGTATTGGAAATGGATTATTGTTCCTCTTTCATTTGAAGCGGAGATAACAGATATAGATGAATCTTGGAATAAGAAAAGGAGAATAGATATATGATTTTTACAGAAAGATACCGTCCAAAGACATTTGAGGATTTTATAGGTAATGAAGATTCTATTTTAACTTTGAAGAATTTATTAAAGAAAAAAGAATCTTGTCCTCATACATTTTTATTTATAGGAGATCATGGAGTAGGAAAGACAAGCTTAGCAAAAATACTATCCTATGAATTAGGAGCAATAGAAACAGATATACTGGAAATCAATAGTAGTAACAACAGAGGAATAGATACTGCAAGAGAATTGATCGAAGTAAGTAATTGTGATCCTCAATTCCTTCATAGGAAAGTAAGAATATTTATCTTAGATGAGGTGCATAAAAGTACAGGAGACTTTCAAAATGCTATGCTAAAGACTTTGGAGAATCCTCCTTCATTTTCTTATTTTATGTTATGTACTACTAATCCAGAAAAGATAATCAGCACTATAAGAAGTAGATGTACTATTATAAAATTAGATAAAGTGGAGAATGTTACTGTTTTTGAATATCTAAAGAAAATATGTATTATAGAAAAGAAGAAAGTATCAGAGACAGTTCTAAAGAAGATAACTAAGAAAAGTGAAGGACATATGAGGGATGCACTTAAACTCCTAGAAAAGATATTAGATATAAAGAATGAAGAAAAACAGATACAGATAGTCAACAAAACAATAATTTCTGATGATAGTGAGTTAGTAATTAACTTATGCAGAGCTCTTTTAAAGAATAATAATTGGGAAGAAGTAAGAAAGATTATTAAAAAGATAGAAGAAGAACCAGAAGGAATTAGAAGGGCAGTATTAGGATATATGAGTGCAGTTATTCTAAATGCAGAATATACAGATAATAGTGATATTGCTTTAATGATAATAAAAATATTTAAAAATAATTATATAGATACAGGAAAAGCAGGATTGATTTCTAATTGCTATGAGAGGTATAGAAAATGAAAAAGTTTTGGGAATGGATGAGTAAACAATTTGAAGGAGAAGGACAAGTAGATGAAAAAGGATGGAAAGATGAACATGATAAAGATGTATCCAAAGTAAAATGGACAGAAAAAATATTAATAGGTTTTATGATAGAATATATTTCTACACATTTTATTCCAATGCAAAACGAAAATTATATAAGTTTAGAATTTAGATTTAGGATGTCTGTTTGGCATAATAATATATACAATGAATTATGTGATATAATAACAAAGATAAGTGAATAAAATAATTAAAATTCTTGTTACAAAATCATGATAAAGGTTATATAATTATATGAAAAGGAGATAAACATGGAAGAAAATGATGATATTTTTGAAGATGATGAAAAAGAAGAAGAGGATGAAGGAGAAACAAAATCAACAACTCCTCTCGGAAAAAGTAAATATGAAATTGTAACAATACAAAGATATCAAGATTTAATAAAGAATTTGTTTTCAAACTATATCCAAGATGATGGATTTATATGTGGAGGGTTTGCAAGAGTTTGTCTTGAAGAAAAAGATTTTAAAGAATGTCAAGATATAGATATTTATTGTAAGAATGTAGAAGCATTTGAAAGAATAAGAAAAAGGTTATTGGCAGAAAGTTTACATATTGAAAGTAGAACAAGTGATATAGCCATTTCTTTCAAATGTGCTTTTACAGGCAAATATCCTATACAGTTAATTAAGCCATTAAATCAGGGTTATGTACATACTTCGGACGAGAATATTGAAGAGGTGCTAAATAATTTTGATTTTACTATTGTAAGAGCAGGTATCTATTTATTAAATGATGAATTAAAAGCTATTTGTGATGAGAATTTTTTTAAAGATAAAAATAAATTAGTAATAAAGAATATTCATTGTCCAATTGCAGAGGTTTACAGAATAGCAAAATATGTGAATAAAGGTTTTACAATATCAACTTTGGAAGTGGTTAAAGTTTTACAGGATTGGGAGAATAGACCAGAAAAATATAAAATTGATATATTGGAAACTTTAAAAAAGACAAATCCAAGTCAAAAAGAAATTGACGAAATGGAAAGTTATTACATATAGATTAAGGAGAATAAAATGAAAGTGGAATTTCATAAATGTGAAAACTGTAAAGTAGTTACAGAAGATATGTATAATGAAATAGGTTGGATCCATATTGATAGTAATGGATTATCTATCTTTGGCGGAAGAAAAGAAAATGGAGTAAGTAATACTTTATTTTTTGATAAAGATTTAGAATTAAAAAAAAATGAAAAAGATTTTTGTTCTCTAAAATGTCTTATCAGTTATTTGTTTTCAAAGTTTAATAATTTATCTATAGAAACTTTTAAGGAATTATTAGATGCACAAACTAATCTAGATGTTGTAGATTATCTTAAATCAATAGAAGGAATAAAAGAAATACATTAGGAGGTTTTAATATGGCAAAGAAAAATTTAGGATCTATGGATCATAGGAGAGAAAAAGAGTATAAAGGACCTGAACTTCCCGAAGAATATAAATTCATAGACATAATAATTAAAGGAAGAAATATAAGAGCAAATCTTGCAGAATTGATGCAAGTAAAGAATACTGAAAATAAAGGAGAGGTTTTAAATGTATTGAATCAATCAGCTTCTCATTACTTTTATTTTAGTAGAATGAAAATAGATTTGGAAGATGCTCTTATTGAAGAAGAAGAAAAATTTGATTTATGGGTTGCAAGTGAAACTGCTAAATATAAAGAAGAATCAAGTGAAAAAGCAAAAGAACGTCGTTTAATGGCTGAGAAAGCAAAAGAGTATTCAGAAAAAAAGAATTTTCTAAGAAAACTAAACAACTATAAAGAACAAGCAAACGTAGCAAAGAATGCAATGGAAAAACATTGTGAATCTATTAGAAGTATAAATTCAACTGTAAACAAATCAAGAGTTCCAGAACCAATAGGAGATGAATTATAATATGAAATTAATAATGACAGCTGATTTTCATATTGGACAATTAAGTGATAGTTATATAGAAAAAAACGGGATGGAAAGATCTGTAAACGAAACTTTCAATCAAATAGACTGCATTATAGATTATGCAATAAAGAATAAAATAAAAACAATAATTATAGCAGGAGACATATTCGAAGAGAAAAATCCAACCGCAAAATATTATTATATGTTTTTAGAAAGATTAAAAGTTCTTAATATGAAAGAGATCGAAACAATTCTTATTAGTGGAAATCACGATAAGTCAAATTCAGGAATAAGTGCAATAAGTCCTGTAAGGAATGCTAATTTTGAGAATATACTTGTATATGATGATATACAAGTTAAGATCATAAATAACATAAATTACATTTTTATTCCCCATGTAGTTAGAAATCAATTAAAGGAAAATGAAGAAATTATTGAGCATATAACACAAATGATATTTGAATATTTGGATACAGAAAGAAAAAATATAGTAATTGGACATCTACATTATGATGGTGCAGTAATAGGAAATGAGCAATATAATTTAAAAGGTGGAATAAACTTCTTTCCTGAAGTAAATACAAGAAAAATAAAAAAGATATTTTTGGGACATATTCATAAACATCAAAGAATTCAAAAAAATAATACAGAAATAATTTATACAGGTTCTATTACTAGAAATGATTTTGGAGAATGTGAAGAAGATAAAGGATTTCTAGTATATGATGATAAAACAGACGAAGTAGATTTTGTAAAACTTGATACAACAAAATATAAAATAATTGAATTAAATTATCCAGGTAAATTAACAGTAAAACCAGAAAAATATAATAACTGTATTTTAAAACTGAAAATAAACGTAAATGAAAAAGATAGAAAAAGTTTAAATATAGCAGAGATAGAATCTATGTTCAATGAGCATAATTATATAGCAAAGATAGAAATAAATACAGTTAAGAAAGCAAAAAAAGGAATTGAAATAAATGAATACAATCCAATAGAAATTCTTAATAGATTTGTAGATGAAAACTATGAACAAAAAAAATTGAATAAGTTTTTAAAAAGTAAAGGAAAAGAAATAATAGAGAAATGTTTATAAGGAAATAAAGACATGAAAAAGAATTGTAATAGTTGTAGAGCAAGAGAAATTACAATACGCTCAGGTTGTTACATTTATAAATGTGCATTAGGATATTCTATGTATGATAATATTCCTAAAGAGAATTGCCCAAAACCAAAAACTTATGAAGAATATTTAGATTTTTTAAGAAGGAGAAAAAATGACAAATAATGAATATTGGGATTTGACAAGAAATTGGGAAGATCCACAAATAAGAAATAAATATAATGTGGAAGAATTAAAAATAATTCAGAATAGTGTGACTGGAGCTTATTGCAGAATAGGAAAGAATAATGATACTTTGATAATTAGTTTTAAAGGAACAGAATTAAAGTTTAATGATATATTTACAGATTTGTTATTTGGTAAAATGGTTATTCCTTACGATAAAGTAGATAAAAAAATAAAAGTACATTTAGGATTTCTAACTCAGTATATGACATTAAGAACAGATTTATTGCTTTTTGTTTTATATGGGTTAAAGAATAAAGAACAGTATAAAAAAATAACAATAATAGGACATTCATTAGGAGGAGCTTTAGCAACTCTGTGTATGTTAGATTTGGAATATAATTTTCCTATTTATTTTGAAGACAATATTAGGATACCTTTAGAGGGAATAGTCTTTGGAAGTCCTAGAGTTGGAAATGAATATTTTGGACATTTCTTTGCTCTAAGCAATTTAGATAATAGTTTCCTAAATATTCAAAATGTAAATGACATTGTTCCAAAAGTGCCTTTAAAATGCTGGGGGTTTGTTCATGTTGGAAAAGTTATAAGAATAGATAAACCGGAATTTCCTTTTATCTCAATAAAGAAACATCTGGAATATGGAAAGTTTAATTTGGCTCTGTGTATATAGGAAAGAATATGAAATTATTAGAATGTGAATTAAAGAATTTTATGTCTTATCAAGGACAAAAAATAGATTTCAGAAAATTATCTGTAACCTCTATTATAGGAAGATTTGTTAATAATTGGGCAAGAAGTAATGGTACTGGAAAATCAACTATATTTGAGTCTTTAACTTATTGTATATTTGGTAAGACATCAAAAGAAGATGTTCTTATGCAAGGAGAAGAGATAGTAGAAGTAAGCTGGCTATTTGAGATAGGAGACGAAACAATAAGAATAACAAGGGGGAAAAACAACAAAGGTGGATATTTATATTTTGGAATAAATGGAATAGATAAATCAGAAGGGAAAAATGAGACTCAAGAGATGATCGAAAAAAAGATTGGAGTAAATTACTATATATTTATTGCTACAATATTTTTTCAACAGTTTGAACAGGATACATTTTCCTCAGCAACACCCACAGACAGAAAGACATATTTAAAAGATATATTAAATCTGGGTTTATATGATAATTGTTATGAAGAAGTAAATAAAGAACTGAAACAAATACAAACTCAATTAGATTCCACAGAAACTAAAAAATCATTTTTAGAAAATAAGTTAAAAGATATAGATGTAAAAAGTATTGAGAAAGAGATAGAAGCTAATAATAAAAGATTAGTTAAATCTAAAGAAGAACTATCTGAATTGAAAAACAAACAGAAAGAAGAAAGAGAGGTATTAGTTAATTACAACAGAATATTAGACAAGATAAATGATTTAGAAACTCAATTAAAGGACAACAAAGAAGAATTAAAGCAATATCAGACAAATGATAAAGAGATAAGAGTACCCAAGAAAATAGAGTTAGACTTCAGTGAAGATGATGTTGAAGAAATAAGAACAAAAGGAGAATTACTAAAGGAAAAAATAAATGAATTGAAAATTGCATCAGCTAATTTGAAAAGTAGAATATCAATGGACAATGAAAGAATAGAGACTTTATCTAAGAATGATACTTGCCCTACTTGTGAAGCTGATTTAAAAGATAAAAATAAAAAGAGTAAATTGATCAATAAAATACATGCTTCTATAGAATTTTTAGAAACTTCTTTACAGGAAAATAATAATGTAATAATTAGTCATGAAATTAAATTGGATGATCTAAGAAAACAGTATAAAGAGAAAAAAGAATTGTTAAAAAAATCTGAACAGGATAATAATTCAATAGATATTTTAATTGAGAAGAAATTAAATATTCAGTCTTTTATAGAAAAGATACGAACAAAGATATCTGTATTGAATGAGAAAATCAAAGAACTAGAAAAAGAAGGAGATAAATATAACATAGACAATTTGAAAGATTATAAAAAGTTGATTGAGAAAATGGAAAAGCAAATAGAAGATTTAGTATATTTTTTATCTGAGAAAAATAATCAATTGAAGATATTTGAAAAAACAGTAAAAGAAAAAGATGGATATGAAACAGAAACAAAAAAACTGCGAGAAGAAGTTAATAATTATTCAGTTCTTAAAGAAGTATTTGGAAAAAATGGAATAGTAGCACAGTTAATAAAACAAAGTATAGAAGAGATACAGGATAATGCAAATAGTATTTTAAAGGATATTTTGGGAAATGAATTTGAGATAGAATTTGAGACTTTAAAAGAATTAAAAAATAAAAATGCTGATCTTAGGGATACTTTGGAAATATTTGTTAATACAAAAAATGGAAGGAGAGGATATAAATCTTTTAGTGGAGGGGAAAGAAGTATAATTAACTTTGCAATAAGAATGTCATTAAGTCAATTGTTAAGTAAGTTAAATAAAGTAAGATTTAATTTTATTGTACTAGATGAAATATTTTCTGCCATTGATGAATGGAACTCAGAGAAATTGATAAGAGTAATAAACTATCTAAAAAATTATTTTCAACAAATATTTATAATTAGTCATACAAGTATCAAGGACAGTTTTATCAATCAAATAATTGTAGAGAAAGATAAAAAAGGCATAAGCAGAATAGTGGAGGTAAATTAATGAGGAGAGTTATGATAATATTTTTAATGTTTCTTTTTTTAATAACTTGCTGTTCTGAGAAAGAAATTTCAAAAGAAGAATATAAAGGATATACAATAATTCTTGTTTTGCAAGAATCTATTTGGAATAAAGAAACTGCTTATTTTGAACATTTAGAAATTAGAAATAAAGATACTAAGAATGTAATATATGAAAGAGAAATTGATTTTAGAAGTGATATTTTACAAGAATTGAAAAGAGCTAAGGATTATATAGATTGGTTAAATAAAATGAAAGATCAATGAGTAGACAAACAAGATGGGATAAAAGAGTAAATCATATATGGTTTGGGAAATGTCCCTGCTGTGGTGGAAAGCCAGAAGGTGGTAGACACCACATTATACCGAGAGAAAATTTAAGAACAAAGTATATAGTGATAAATGGAATATTAACTTGCTGGAATTTACATAGAGCTTTTGAAGATCCAGAGAAGGAAGAACAGCTGGCAATTAAATATATTGGAGAGTATAATTATAATGAATTAAAAAAGATTGCAATGGGATATAGAGAAAATAATGGGGAATTTGAAGAGATAATTTAAATAAGGAGAAGTTTTATGTCTACAGGATATACTGCTGGTATTAAAAATGGAATAAGTTTTGAAGAATATGTTTTACGATGTGCAAGGAATTTTGGGGCTTGTATCACTATGAGAGACGAACCTTTTGATAAACCTATTCCAGAAAAGTTTGAAGAATCTGATTATTATAAAAAGAAAGTTGAGAACATTAAAGAAAAATTACAAGAATTGAAATCATTATCAGATGCAGAATTGCAAATAATAATTGATAAAGAATATGAAAATAAAATAAAAGATAATCAAGAAAGAATTTTGGAATGTAAAGCATTAAAAGAAAAATACGATGAAATGTTATATCAAGTTAATGAATGGAATCCTCCATCAAAAGAGCATATTGGATTAAAAAATTTTATGATAGATCAAATTAATATAAGTTATTCTGATTGTGATTATAGTTATTATGAAAATAAAAAAATAATTAAATTACAAATAGAACAATATAAATATGAAAAAGAAAAAGAATTATTGAAAGATTTGGATTATCATATGAAAAGATGGAAGGAAGAGGCTGAAAGAACAGCCGAAAGGAATTTATGGATTAAACAATTAAGAGAAAGTTTAAAATAAAGAAAGGGGAGAAAAATGCAAAAAGGAAACTTAGATCTTGTAATAAAAAACAGAATAGAAGTAATAATAATAGATGCTCTTAATTTAGTACACCGTTATAATTGGAGTATGAGAAACCTAAAAGACAGTAAAGGAAGAGATACAGGGATCTTTTATGGGATATTGAATTTCTATTGTGGTTTAAAAATGAAATATGGAGAACAAGTAAGAATAATTTTCTTATGGGATAGAAATAGTAATAAAAAGAAAATATCAAAAGAATACAAAGCAAACAGAAAAACTGCTGAAGATAGTTTTATACAAAAAGTAAAAGAGCTCGAGAATTTATTATCTTATTTAGATGTAGAACAATATTATAAAGAAGGAATGGAAGCAGATGATTTAGCATATTATTTTGCTAAGCAATATAAAGAAAGGAATGTATTATTTATTTCTAAAGATAATGACTGGCTTATAAATATTATAAATGATAAAAAGTTAATTCAAATAGAAGATAAAGTCTACTGTAAATCGGAGATAGAAGAAAGTTTGGGAATGGATATAAAATATTATCCACTGTTTAAAGCAATTATAGGAGATGCCTGCGATAATATACATGGGATATTCAGAGCAAAGCAAACAGAAAATAAGAAAACAATAAAAGAGTTAATTTCTATTCTAGAAGAAATAAAAGGAGATTTATTATTTATTGATAATTTAAGATTCTCAAATGGAACATCTTTATTAAAGAATTTTATTATAGATAATATAGATAAGATAAGAGAAAATTATGAGCTAGTTAAATTTCAAGAGTTAAATGGCGAAATGAATAGTATAAGAAGAAAAAAGAACAAGAAGGAATTTTTTAAAAAATTAGAAAGTTACGAAATGAAACATTTGATAGAAAAAATAAAGAAATATGTTTAAAGGAAATAAAATGAAAGGTAAATGTTTTAGTGCTTGTAATAGAGGGCAAAGACATAAATCAGATTTTTATCAAACACCTTACAGTATGACAGAACAATTATTAGAGAATGAAAAATTTGATTATAATAAAAAAATAAGAGAACCTGCATGTGGAAAAGGAGCAATAAGAAAAATATTAAAAAAATTTTTTAATGAAGAAAATATTTATTCAAGTGATATTCTATATCATAAATATCAAAATTTTTTAACTAATGATTGTATTACACCCGTTGATTATATAATAACGAATCCACCTTTTAGGTTAGCATTTGAATTTATTCAGAAATCAAAAGAAATAGCAAAAGAAAAATTTGCAATGTTACTTCCACTTTCATATTTGCATGGTCAAAAAAGATATGAACAAAAAATATTTCTTGATGAAAGTTATCCATTAACAAAAATTTATATTTTTACAAGATATCCATTATTGGAAGAAACAAGAAGGAAAGATGGAAAATATAAAACAGGAATGATGGTATATGCATGGTTTATTTGGGAAAATATTAAATACTTTAAAAGTGTTCTTCCAGTAGGCATTCCAATAATAAAATGGATAGATAATAATAAATATGTTTTAAATTCAAAGGATAAAAAATGAAAGAGACGATAATTGCTATCGATAACGGAATTTCAGGTAGTATAGCTATTTTCTTTGATGGGTTATATAGTTTTCATTTAACTCCTGTAAGAAAAGAATTAAGTTATACGAAACAGAAACAATTTATTACTAGAATAGATATAAATAGATTGAAAGTTATATTTTCAGCTTTTACATTAACAGTAGAATCTAAAAACAATTTCAATGTAAAAGTATATTTAGAAAGACCTATGATAAATCCTATGAGGTGGAAGGCTTCTGTATCTGCTATAAGGGCGTTGGAAGCAACTCTAATTATAATTGAACAAATGCGATTTTCTTTAAATTATGTTGATAGTCGTGAATGGCAAAAAGGAATGCTCCCAAAGGGGTTAGAAAAAGGAGAATTAAAAAAAGCTAGTTGTGATATAGCAAGTAGATTATTTCCAAAATATAAAAAAGAAATAGAGAAACATGGAGATGGAGATAGTTTATTGATGGGGGAATACTTTAGAAGAAAAAATATATAAATTTTTGTTACAAAATCTTATAAAAGAGTATATAATTACTTATATAGGAAAGAAACCAAAATAAAGGAGGATATATTTATGAAAGGTTCAATCGATAATAAAAAAGATATAGATTCAACTTCCCATGCAGGGGATCGAGGGAAGAACAGCTATATTAAGTTTAAAAAAGGAAGGATTTTTGTAAGGCTTCTAGGAAAAGAGTTTGTTTCTGAATTTCTTCATTCTTTTGAAATAGGAAAGAAGTTTTATTCTTTTGTTTGTTTAGGGGGATTGGAGAGTAAAGGTTATGCTCCAGATTCTTGTCCTGCTTGTCAAGTAGCAAAAGAACATTTCTGGGATCCAATTAAGGAATTAAAAGACAAAGTAGAAATATTAAAGCAAAAAAACGATGCTAAAAAAGCAAAGCAACTTGAAATGGAAATTGACGAAATGAAAAAGCAAGGAAAGATGTTGATAACAAAACAAACTACAAAGTTTGTTGCTGTTGCTGGAGAAGCAGTAAAAGAAAAGATAAAAACAAAGAAAGGTTTTATTGTAGAGTATGTTCCAGAATGGGAAACACAGCCTAAAATATTACAGTTATCAAAGATACAGTTTGATAAGCTTACATTAAGTATCTTTGAGAAATACTCCTTTATGAAAACATCGGATGATTTGGTTAATAGAAATTTGATGTTTGTTAAAGAAGCTCCAAAAGGTGAAGTGACAAAACAGAATACACCTGTAGAAATTGTTCCATGCGATAAGATAAGTAAAAGTCCTAAAGCAGAAGGAGACTTACCTGATATAGATAAAACATTTTATTATAAAACAGATGCTGAAGTTAAAAAAATCATGAAGGAATTTTTATCTGGAGAAGTAGAGTTTGAAGATGAGGAAGTTGAGGAAGAACAGGATAATGATTTTGAGGACGATGACTTTGAAGATGAGCCAGAAGAAGAAATACAAGATGACGATGGCGAAACAGATTCTGTAGAAGATGAATTTGAGGATGAAGTAGAAGAGCAACCAAGAAAGAAAGTTAATAGAGATAAAGGAAAAAAGAAACCTATAGGAAAAGTAAAGAAAAGTTCTAAGAAAAAAGACGAAGAAGACGATGAGTTTTAAGATCTAATAGTGTAGTCTTGTTGGATGAGAAGCAATTAGCTATAATGTCTTAAAATAATAGAAACTAATTGTTATTGGTTGTTTACCTTCCAATCTACACTATTTTTTTATTAAGGAGATAAAATGGCAGCAGGAAAAAGTAAATCACAGCAAAATATATATGGAATAAGAAGAAATAAAAATGGAGAAGATTTGGCTCCAAAATATTTTAGGAGAAAAGGAAAGAAGTTTTTGAAAGAATGTAGTCAAGAAGAAGTTCAAAAAGTATTGGAGAATAGAAAGTAATGAAAAAGAACTTAAACGAGATAGATGAAAAAAAGAAAAAGTCCAATAAGAAAAAAGACGACATTCTAGAATACTCAAAGAAAAAGTTTGGTAACTATGTTTTTAAACTCCCAGATAAAAATGAGAAATACAGTTCATTAGATTTTATTCATACAGGTTCTTATTATCTTAATTATATTATTACAGGAGATATGATGTGTGGTGCTCCTAAAGGAAAGATGATAGAATTCTTTGGAAGTGAATCTGTAGGAAAGACTTCAATAGCTTTATCAATATCAAAACATGCTGCTAAAAATGGAGCAAGAGTTCTTTATGGTGACTTTGAAAGAGGATTAAATCAATACTATGCAAGTCAAATGAATATAGATCCAGAATACTTTTATTATTTTAAACCGGACTTTGGAGAACAAGGTTTTGATATGGCAGAGGAACTTATAAATAAGTTTAATTTTGATTTATTTATTTGTGATAGTGTAGGTGGGGCAAGAACTCGAAGTCAAATGGAAGGAAATTACAGTAAAGAAAATATGGGAGTTCATTCTAGATTATTTGGAAAAGTATCAACAAGATTTTCAAAACTTGCAGATAAAAAACAATTTGCTTTTATTTTAATAAATCAGCTATCTTCTGTGATAGGACAATATGGAAAGACAGAAGATACGAAAGGGGGAAAATCGCTTAAATTCTTCGAGTGGTGTAGAATACAATGTAAAACATTAAGAGCAAATAAAATAGTTTCAAAAGTTAAAACTTTAGATGATGTAGTAGAGTCAAAAGAGGAAACCGTAGAAGACGAAGAAGAGAATAAAAAAGAAAAGGAAGAAGTAGGTATTTTAGTAAACTGCAAAACAGTTAAGAATAAACTTTATATTCCACAAAAGACTTGCCAATTGAAATTATTGTATGGATTTGGTTTTGATGAAGTCTGGGATTTAGCTAATTTTCTTGCTATAAAAGGAATAGTAGACAGTAATAAAGAAAGAACAAAATTAAAATATAAAAAGAAAGCTTATAATACTGTTGATTTTTTTGAACTATTTGAAAAGAATAATAGTTTAAAAGAAGAAATAGTTAATCAAATAAAATGAAAGGAGAATAAATATGTTAAAATTAGACAAAGATTTAAAATTGATGGACGGGGAAGAATTATTAAAAGTTGAATTGATGAAAGTTTTGGGTATAGCTAAATATGGAAAAGCTTTCAATCCGAATGATCCAATTACTGAATATGATTTCAGGAAAGGAAGTAACTTTGAAAGATTTGCTTCTACAATATTGGATAATTTTGTAATTAGAGAAAAGTCTGCACATGAAAAAGGTTATTTGGATGCGACAAATGCAGGAGAAATAAAAGGATCAGAAGTAATACAAGAACAGAAAATCGAAGATAAAGTAACAAAAGAGAAAATGGAAGAACCAGAACAAGTAGAACCACTGGATCCTGATTTACAAGAACTTAAAGAAAATGAAGATTTATTAGAAGAGGATCTAAACGGGTATCAAAGACAACATAAGAATCTTGCAACAAAAAAAGGAAAGAAGAATGTATCATAAATGTTCAGTTTGTTGGAAACCCATTTTACCTACAGATATCTATACTATAATAGATAAAGAAGGAAATAAGGTTGAAAAACAAAATATTCCAATAGAAGCAAAAAATCTACCTACTGGATTTGTTCATTTGAAATGCAAAATTAAATATGATGAACAAATTATAGGAACCTCCAGGGTAACGGAGAATTTAGAGCAGAAGATGAATGATTTGTTAGGAAAATAATATGAATGTATATATAGAAAGACTAAGAAAAGATTTTCCAGCATTAAAGATTGTTCCAATACAAGATTCAAAGAAATCAGAATTTCAAGTAGAATGTGATCATAAAGGAAAGATGGAAAGATTCTGTGTTAATTTTATTGATATAAATGAGAGGCTTTTTAACCGGCATATATACAATACTCTTAGAAAGAATATTAATGAAATGCTAGCTTATATTAAAAAATAAAAGGTGATTAAAATGATAATATTTTATTGTCATGGTAAAAAAAGTAAACGTTGCAAAAGATGTCAAAGACATATAAAGGGCAAATGGAGATGGAGATTATTTTTAAGTCCATGTATTTATGAAGAATATGGATGTATAGATTTTATTGAGAAGGAAGAGGTATGAGAGAAATTAAATTTCGTGCTTGGAATAAAATAGATAAATTTATGTGGTATTCTGATATTCAATTATTAAGAATATTAAGGTTATATATTTTAGATTTGGATGAATATGATGATTTAAAAAAAGAAAATTTTGAACTTATGCAATATACCGGATTAAAAGATAAAAATGGGAAAGAGATTTATGAGGGTGATATTATAAAAAGATATAATAAACCAAATTGTAAATGTGAAACTTGTAAAAATAAATTGGATTATATTATGACAGGATATATATCTTATGATGAAAATATGGCTTGTTATATTACAATTGGTGAGGATTATAGAAATGGATTAGCTTTTGGGAATTTTGAAAATGAAATAATAGAGATTATAGGAGATATTTATGAAAATCCAGAATTTGTATAAGGAAATAAGATTATGTTAAATAATTTTTTGATTTTTATGTTAGTAGTTATTTTTGTATCTCTTTTTATTAAAGCTATTTTTGAACTGTATAAAGAATGCAAAACAAAGCAAGAAATGATTTTTGATAGGTTCATAAGAGAGCAGATAAGAGATTATTATAATAAAAAATTAAAAGATAAAATAAAAATGGAATGTATAGGAATAATCAAAAAGTTTCATAAAGAAAAGAATGTAAGGATTATAGACGAGTTTGAATTGTATGCTGTTTCAATAAATATTAAGGATCCTCATGAGTTTTATAAAATAAATAGAGAAGAAGAAATAAAATTTAAAGGACACTCAGGATATGATTTAATTAAGGAATCTTTGAAATGTGGAAGAAAGAAAAAATGGCAACCAGAAACATTTGAATTAGTAAAAGAGAAAAATATATTTAATGAATTACAAAAATAATTATATAAGGAGTTTTAAATGAAATTGAATTTTTTATCTATTACTTTATTGCTAGAAGTTTTTGACAGAAGGGAAGCAGAAGCACACGCTAAAGGAATGCCTGCTTGGGGGAAATGTAGTTCAAAATTCTTTTATGCAAAAGACAGAACAAGGGAAGTTTTAATTAGAGCAATAAGAGCCAATAAATCTTTTGTAGAATTATGTCTTTGGTTACAGACTCATAAATTAGCAGATCCAACATTAAAAGATACAGAAGTAAAAGAAATTCCGAAAGACGAAAAGCCAGAATCAAAAGAAGAAGCTGTTCCAGTAGGAGAAGCAAAGGAAGAGAAAATAGAAATCAATGATACTAGAATAGTATCCACTCAAGAAGAATGGGATACAAAACAACAAGAATATAATAAACTCTTAAACGAACAAGTAGATATAGATATATATTATTGTTTAGTAGATAATCTTCCTTTATTAGATGAGCATGAAGAAAGAATTATGAGAAACTGTGGGTTTATAAAATATGAAGAAGAAGAAAAACATTAAAACAGACAAAGAATGGATAGAAATATTTCAATCTTTAAATGCTTTTCATAAAAGAATAAATGAATGGATGAAAAATCCTATTATAGCAACATTTAAAAGAAGCAAATGATAAGAGAATTTTATAAGAATTTATGGAAGTGGAAATGTAGTATGAAAGAAAATGAATTATCAATATTAAATAATTTAAAAGCTTTATCTTTAAAAGAAATATTAAAAGAAAATTGGTCTGTTGAATTTGAAACTCTTATGAAAAATAGAATGATAATGGGATTTTTTAGATATGGAAAAGCAAAGAAATATAATTATGTGAAATATGCAAAAAGTAAATTACAAGAATACTTATTTACAGGAAATACAGAATATCTAGTAGATGTAGCTAATTTAATGTTGTTAGAATTTATGAAAGGAGAACATCCCAAGAAACATTTTAAAGCTGCAGAACAGGAAGAACATAACGTGGAAATACAGGAGGAAATATGCAGGTAAAAAATATAGCTATCTATAATATGTATCCAGCAATTCTGGGAATAAGGAATAGTTTTAAATCAAAAGATAAAAGTGATAGTATTCAATCCAAATATTATTCTAGTCAAATAGCAACTGAACCTATATTATGGGAATCTTTTAATCATTGTGAAATAGGCGAAGAAGATGAAAAGCTTATTAAAAAATTATTGAAGACTTCAGCAGAGAGAAAGTTTCTTAGACAGATTTTAGTTTCAATGGATATTAAAGGATCTATTAAGTTTTGGGCTCAAATGGATACTTTTAAAATAGGAACAGTTAGAAATTCTGAGTCTACTATGCACTGTCTAACTAAAGGCGAGGTTACTCAGGATGATTTTGAAAGAAATATATTGCCTGAAATGTTGAATAAACTAAACGAGCTTATTAGAAAATATAATAAGTTACCAAATGAAGCTGGAGATATAAAAGTTTTATTTGAACTTATAGATGCTAATCTTCCATCTGGTTATCTTTTAGAATCTCATTGGACAGCAAATTATGAGGTATTAAGAAATATTTATAATACAAGGAAAAATCATAAAATGTTCTATTGGTCACAATTTTGTGAATATATTGAGAAGTTACCATATTTTAATTTATTAATAAAGGAGTAAATTATGACAGAGAAGAAGAAATTAAAATGCAAAAATATGATAAAAATAAACAACAATGAAAGTCTAGAAGAATATGTATGCAAAGATAAAATTAAAGGATGTAATGTTACCGATTGTATTTTTGAAAAAATAACAAAAGACAGTCAGGATAAAAGAGAACAGTACAAAAAAGAAACAGGACAAGATGCTTACATTCAAGAAAAAGCAGGTTTGAAATGTATTGTTGATTTTATCCCTCATTATGTTCTTTGGTTAGAAAACAAAAAATGAAAATAAATAGAAATAATATATTTATTAAAATACAATCTTCTGAGAAACCTACATTGGAATCCAGTAAAAAAATAAAATGGGTTTATTTGGGACATATTTATATTGATAATGAAATGTTTGATATTGTTACTAACTCAGCTAAGAAGTATATCTATTTTATACAAAATTCAAGTGATGATAAAAAATGTTATAAAACGATATATAACAATGTAGATAAAATTGAAAATAGAGAGTTCTATACATTAACTATAGAAAGAAAAGAGAAATGACAGATAAAAACAATAAAAAAAAGATTCAACAAAAAGAAAAAGAATTTGATGAACTACTAGAGAATAATAAACAATCTAAAGAACAAATAATCTATAGATTGCAGAATATGAAATGGGAAAAATTATTATCTAATAAAAAAGGTATAGGGATAAGATGTCAGGCAATTTTAAAAGTAGGAGAAAAAAATCAGCAATGTTCAAAAGAAGCAATAAGAGGTAAATTATTTTGTGGTAAACATTTTGGTAAACATACTCCTCAAAAAAAAGTTGAAAAAGAGATTCAATTATATCAACAATTTGGAATTCTAAGAAAAGAGAATTTAAAATTATTTAAAAACGAAATAGAACAAATGGAGCAACTTCCTAGAGAGAAGTTAGAAACTTTAGAAGATGAAATAAAAGTAATACTAGCATATTTTAGATATGTTCTTGAGAATTATTCAGATAGAGAAATAAAAAAGAAACCATGGCTGTTAGTAGGAAGAGATGGAATATTATCTTGTTTAATGCAGTTGAAAAAAACTCACCATGATATAGTTTATTCACCTAAAGTAGTATTTTCAAGAGATGCAGTTGAAACAATGTTTTTAAAGTTTAAAAATGTTTTAATTAAAAGAATTAAAGATGATGTGTTATTACAGCAAATTGCTGATGATCTTCAGCTAATTATATTAGAGACAAAAAAAGAACACGACGAGAGAAAATGAAAGAAATATCTAAGAATCAAGTATCTAAAGTAATTTCAGATATTCAGGGACTTTTAGAATATGAAAATAAAACAAAAGAAGCTGAATACGAAATCTTTGATAGCATGAGAAAGCAAATTTCTTTTTATCTTAATTTTAAAAAGGGAATAAGCGATGTTCAAAAATGGATAAGTGAAAATAGAATAATACAAGGAAGACCATTTAGTTATGAAGATGCTCAAGTAGCAATGATGCTTGGAGAGAAAGACGAAAAATTAAAAAAAGCTCCAAGAGTTTATTTGAGACAATATATAAATGATGTTGCAAAAGAGAAGACGTGTATAAAATGCAGACAGAGCGAATTTACAGAATCCGAGATAAATGAAAATATATATCTTTGTGTAAGTAGACCATTTACAAATATCAGACATATATTTCCAACAGCAGGATTAGCAAATCAAATATCAAAAGAAAAAATAAGTCCAGCAATAGAACAAAGCCCAAAAATTGTAGAGAATGTAGTTAGACCTTTTAATTTAAGATCTAAGGAATTTAAAAATGGAAGTTTTTATACAATAGATTCTAGCTGGACAGACTATCAAGGAAGAGGACCTAGTTCAGATAAATTAACTTTTGATGAATATGAAACACAGAATCCACAAATAGAAGAAATATTTTCAGAATCAACTTCGCATAGTGAAATGGGTAGGAGAACAAGAATATCTACTCCAAAGTTTCCAGGAAGTGGAATTGATTTGATGTTTAATAGAGGATGTCAATTTGAATGGCATATAACTTGTCCAAAATGTAAAAGAGAACAAATAATGACATTTCCAGATAATCTTATTAATTTCTTTGAGATAAGTAGTCCAAATGATATAGGAACAGAGAACTACAATAAAAAATTGGATAAAGTATATATAGGTTGCAAACACTGTGGGACTTATATAAATAAAGTAAGTGAACATTATTTAAAATCCTCTAGATGGATAGCAAGAAAAGAAAGTTTAATACCCATAAAAAGTTCTTATAGAGTTTCATATTTTATGCTTCCCTGGAAAACAGGGAAAGAGATAACTTATAAATATCATACATTTAGATTTATAAATCAATTCTTCAATGAGGTAGTCGGAGTTGCTTATGTTACAAAGGATTCAGAAGTAAGCAGAGACATATTTGAACAATGTATAGATTTATCTTTTGTTAATCAATATCAGAAAATAGGTGGAATGAGAAATGTTAGTATAGGAGTGGATTGGGGTGTTGTTAGTTGGGTTGTTTGTATGTGCAGAAGTTTTACAGACAGGAATAAAGCAAAAATATTTTATATAGAAAGAATAGATTCCTCCTCATTAAAGCTTTATGGGTTTCCAGGTATCCAAACAGATCATGTAAAAAGAGTGGAACAGATAGCAGAATTTTTTAATGCTAAGATAATTATAAATGATGCTAATGGAATAGGAATAGATAGAAATAGTTATTTAGCTAGAAGGTTTCCAACAAAGAGTTATGGATGTTTTTATGATACAGGAGAGAATGAAAAGCAAAGAAGAAAAATGAAATTGATAATACCAAAATGGAATGAGGCTGCAAGAGTAGTAACTGTAAGCAGACTATCAACAATAAAAACAGTATTGCAAGAATTTGCAGAGAGGAGATTCGAATTACCCAGACTAGATCCAGAAATAGAAGAATTCATAAAGCATGGAAGCAATATTGTTATAGAAAAGTTTGAAGATGAAACTACAGGTGCAATATATGAAATAGTAGGAAAGACAGGAGCAGATCATTATTTACATGCTTGTAATTATTCCCTTATTGGATTCCAGAAATTGATTAATACAATAAGTGATAGAATCCCTGGAGTTATACATAATACAGAGAAGAATTTTAATGAGGATTTATTGGAGGATGTTTACAAAAATATCCATGGACTTGATAATAATTAAAATTTCTTGTTACAAATTGTTAATAAAGGTTATATAATTAAATAGGAGAATAAAAATGGGAAATATGTATAATATGCTTTTTGGAGCTAATATAGCTACATTTTTAATTTATCCTACATTATTTGAAAATCACCCTGATAGTTTTCCAAGATTCAGAGATTGTTTTGTGAGTGAAGATGAAAAGACAATTAAAGTTTATAGTAGAATGGGTGGTGGGAATAGAGAATGCTGGGAAGCAGCAAAAGCAGAATGTGATTGTCCTGCATGTCAAGCAAATGAGATTGAGAATCAAGAAAATTGTATAAGTAGAATAGATGATGATTTTGATTCTACTTATTGTACATTCAGCTTTAAAGTTCCAGAAAAATATAAAAATGATGTTGAACTTATTATGAAAAATAAACTAAAAGAAACAAGCAAAGAATATAAAGATTTAATATTAAAAACTTTTCCGAAGATAGAAGATAAATTAAAAAAGATTTTATTTTAAATAAATAGGAGAATAAAATGGCTAAAATGAAATCCTATGATTGTAAATGGGAAAAAGAAATAAATGGAATTTGCACAAATATTGAAAGCACTATTTGTGGAAAAGCATGTAGTTTACTTACACAGAAAGAATGTAGACTTTTTGAGAAAACAGAAAATCATAAAGTAATTTTGGATTTATCCTATACTGAGATAGGAAATTTACTAGATAAGGATAAATTAGATAAACAAATTGAATGTGATAATTGTGGAAACAATATTGATTTGTTAGTTAAGATAAGGAGAGAAAGAAAATGTTAATTGCTGTAGACTGTGGTCGAGATGGAATAAAATCTATTTATTATAATGAGAATTGTAAGAGCAAAAATTTGAATGATAAATTAGAAAGAAAAAGATTTGATGCTAAATATGCAAATGTGGATTTTAGATACTTAAAATATTCACCAACATTAAATTGGATAAAAGACGATGATATAATAGCAGCAATAAATAAAGGAAGACCAATTGCTTATGGAGAAAGTTGTGATAAATTATTTCCTCCAGAAGAAATTCAATATGCTACTGTAGATGAAGTATATCTGGAGCATAGTATAAATTATACTTTAATTTCTGTTGCTAGATTTGTTAAAGACGAGAATGAAGAAATAATAGTAGGGTTAGATCTAACAGCAGATAATATACATAAAGAAGAAGAAATAAGAAATATACTTAAAAAGAAATGGACAGTTGATTTTTATAATACTGCTGGAAAAATAGTTTCAACAAAGAAATTTGAAATAGTAAAAGTAGGTATATGGTACCAAGAGTGGGTATCACTAATGGATAGCTGTATAGACAATAAGTTTGATATCATTAAAGAGAAAGTAAAATTGCAATACTTAATTGTTGGAACAGGGAGAAAGACAACAAATACATTATTGATAAATCAATTAGGAATTCTTAAGAACTATGCTTATGAAGTAGGAACAGAAAAATTCTATAAATATGTTAAAGAGCAATTATATAGACAATACAATATAAAAAAAACAACTTTAGAGATAGAAGATATAATCCAGCACAATAAATCAATAAATAAGAATGGAGTGAATATAGATTTAAGTTATCTTGTTCAAGATGCCTTGGTAAAGATATTAGAGAATTTGAAAAATAAGATAATGGAAGATTTTGGAGATTATACTCCTGATAAGATTTTGTATACAGGTGGTGGAACTTATTTGTTTGGAGAAACAATGAAAAAGCTTTTTTCTACTCTAGAAGTAATTGAGGATCCAGTTTTTAGTAATGCTAGAGGAATAATAAAATTGCTTATGAGAAAGTTTGTATGGAATAAAAAAGGACTTTAATATGGCAGGTGATTTAAATTTTACTAAAGAAGATTTTGATTTGTTGATGGAAGGTTTGGAAGGTATTGAATCAGCTAGAAAGTTTAGAATGCTATCTATAACTGGAATGATGTTAGGAGCATTTTATAAAAGTCCAGAAGAGATGAAAAAGATGTCAGATACAGAGATATTAGATGCTAAAAATAAAAGTGAAATGATATTGAAAGAAGTGTATAAAGATTCCGGAGATCAATTAGAATTAAAAGTAGTTACTCTAAAAAATAAATTATTAAATATTAAGAAATATTTTGGATAAAAAATTGGAAAAGAAAAAAATAATTAGAAGAAAAGTATTTCTTAGTTTTGATTTAAAAAATAAACAAGAAAAAGAACTTTATGAGATATTAAAAAGAATAAACAAGTTTGACAGAACAGAAAGAATAATGAATATCTATAAAGTATATAAAGAAAAAGAAAAGCAGGCATGTAGAGAAGAATTTAGTAATTTGGAAAAAGAACTATTTGGATTATTAAAGATACATGCAGGTAAGAATATAACAATTATTGGAAGTTCCTTAGGTGGAGAGATTCCTGTAATACAAAGACCAAAAGAACAAGTAGAGGTATTTAAGGAAGAGAAAGAAAATAATTTTAAGATTAAAAGTATTGAAACAGGAAAGATAGAAAATAAAAATGGAGACTTGGATTATGATGCTATTTTAGACCAACAAATAAGTCAAGGAGTTGAATAATGGAAATTAAAAGTGAATATGAAAAAGGATATAGACAAGGATTAATAGATGGAATAAAAAAATATTCCTATTCAATATGTGATATAGAATATGTTGGAGTAAATAGAAAAACTTTAAAAGAAGCATTAAAGGAGATAGCAAATGATAATAACAAATCAAATAGTTAAAGATATCAGTGAGGCAATAATTCATCCTGGCAGAATAAGTTATAAAGAAGAAGAAGTAATGAAAATATTAAAAGATAAAGGTTATGTGGTAGAAGAAAGAATAAAGACTAAATTAGAAGAAGCAAGAGGACATATATTAAGAGATAATCAAAGTTATGAAATAGGATATGATACCCAAGATGTAACAGATAAAATAGATTTATATGAATTAGCAGTAGAACAAGAAAAAGAATTTGTAAAATTAAAAATTATTGAAAAAATAAAAATTTTTATTGATGATATTAAAGGAAAACCTTTACCTATACGTATGGAAGCTATATCAAATGAAGGGATGATACGAAATAAACAATTAGATATTTTAATAAAATTACTTATTTTTATAGAAAAAGGAGATATAAAATGAAATCAGTTCATAAACAAATTATATTTGATAATATAAGTGAAGTTCGAGATTATGTTTATTTAAATATGTATGGATTTATTAAAATTCTAAAAATAGGAATGCAGAAAGATACTGTTTGTGTTTGGTATGAAGTTGATTTAACTAAGACTAATACTTTTGATATTGTAGAATTTAGAATAGTCAGAACAGGAGATTCAATATATGATGATGAATATGATAAATTAGAATACTTAAATACATTAAGTTTTATGGATGACAGTTTAATTTTTCATTTCTACTTAGTTAAAAAGATATGAAGATAATTGTTTGTATAAATTGTAGTGGTAATTGTTTTTATTATAGTTCTTCAACAAAAAGAAGAACTTGTTTACTTTGTGGAAGTGATTTATTTAAAGAAGAGGAAATTAATATAAATGAATATAGATGTGTTATTTGTGGAAAGCCTTTTGATGGTAAAAAAGAGGATGTGAAATTGATAAATATAAATAACAAAACCTATTGGTGTAAGTGCAAAGAAGAAAACGATAAAAATAATGATTTAAAAGAAACAAAAAATATAATATAATTAGTAGTAATGAATATGAAAAGAAAACTATTCAAAAGAATATGCAAAGTCTGTGAAAAACCTTTCATTACCTTATTTACAGACGTAGAAACTTGTCAAAATTTAGAATGTCAGCAGATACACAAAGCAACAACAAAATTAGAAAGACTTCCAAGAAAAACAAAAAAGCTTTTAGAAGAATCAAGAGATATTTTTTTAAAGTTAGAAGAATCTGAAATAGAGATAAAAGAAAAAGAGAAAAAGTTATTAGATGGAGGAAGTGAATGACAATGAAAAAAATAATAAATGAAATAAAACAGAACAGTATTTGTGGATATACAATTTTAACATCTATAATATTAGCATCTCATAACGAAGAAAATAAAGACATAGAACAAGCCAAGAAACATTTTTTAGAAAATATTAAGTTAATACAGGAATTGGAATCACAATTAAAAGGGATACATAATGATATTCTTACATTAAAGGAATTTTCTTATATTAAACCTTATGCTATACTTTGTTCAGGAAAGAAATATATAAGTGAATTATGCTCTATACAAGAAATATTTTGGATAGCTAGAAAAGGAGGAATACAAGATTGGGCTATTTATTTTTCAATATCTGAAGACATAGATTATACTCTTAATTATGGTGCAAAGATTACAAAAGAAGAGATAATTAGGGAATTAGTACCATGTGACAATGAAACTTTCAAAAAATATAGATTTTGAAAGGAGGATAAACGTGAAAAAATTTAAATGTATTTCTAAAGAAAAAGAGGTATTTATTTTATGTGTGATGATAATGCTATTTTTATTTGTTATTGATTGGTTTATAATAAAGATACAAAATGAGAAATTAAAATATCAGAATATATGTTTAAAAGAGAATTTAAAAAAAGTAAATAAGATAGAACAGAAGATAAGTAAAATAGAGTTAAAAGTAGATCAATATGCAAATTGGTTTGGAATAAAAGAAAGAACATTATTTGCTTTAGCACAGTATGAGCAAAGTGAAGAGATAGAACTACCAGATAGCTGGGGAGATCTGTATTATGAGTATATGAGAAAAGAGCATAGTCCAGGTAAATATACTTTTACTTTTGATTATTCTTTTCCAGTTAATAATGCAATAATAACAAGTGAATTTGGGTATAGATGGATAAGAAGGAAATTAGATTTCCATTTGGGAGTAGATGCTTATGTGAAAGAAAATTCAAAAGATGAAAAAGTACATGCTTGCCAAGATGGAATAGTAATAAAGACTGGATATGATAGTTATGAAGGAAATTATATTATAATTCAACATAAATATTTTTATAGCTATTATGGGCATTTAAAAAAGATATTGATAAAAGAAAAGCAGGCAACTGCAAGAGGTGGGATAATAGGAATTGTAGGCAATACAGGTTTTGTATTAGGGAAACCTGGCACTCATTTGCATTTTGGATTATTTAAAATAGAAGATAAACATAAAAGATATTATAATCCATTTAAGGATTCTAGTTATGGAAAGATAATATATAAAAAAGATAATACTGAGATATAAGGAGGTAACATGAAAAGCTTTTTGATTCATTTAGCTATTATGTTTGCAGTAATGATGACTGCAAGCGGTATAGCACATTTGGCTTATAAATTGAAATACAGAAGGAGGGCAAAATGAAAAAATTACTTTGTTTATTATTTATTTTTATTTTATTCTGTTGTTCTTTATTAGAGAGCAATAAGAAAGAAATTATTACAGAAAATTTATGGAAAAATTATTCAACAGTAGATGAATTGGGAAATAGTTATTCTGTAAATTCTGTAGATGTTACAGGGGATAGAATTTATCTTGCTACAGATAGTGGATATTCGATCTCGAAAGACAAAGGAAAAACATGGATAAGTTCTTTTGTTAATAACGGTTCAAGTGGAAAGAAGATAAGTGGAATCAGTGCAGTAGGAAATAATATTTATTTGGCTAATTTTTATGTTGTGAGTATCTCTATTGACGATGGAGTTACATGGAATAATTATAACTTTCAGAATTCGGGATATGGATATACTTGCAATAATGTCTTTACAGTCAATAATATGATTTATGTAGCAAGCGAATACGGACTTTCAATATCAAGCAATAATTACACAAGTTATAATACGTACGTTACTTCTCAGAAAGTAAAAGATGTTTATGTGACTGGAGGGATAATTTATCTGGCTACAGCTAATGGATTATTAACTTCATCAAATAATGGATCTACATGGAATAGCTATACGTGTTCTGGAATAGAAAATCAATTGAATGGAATGTTTGTTACAGCAACAAAAATATATCTGGCATCTAATGGAGGATTGAGAACATCATTAATAAATCCTGTATCATTGACAACAGATAGTTTCTTGACAGGGATAATAAATGGAGTATATGTATCAGGAAATATAATCTGTGTAGCTACAAATGCAGGGTTATATATAGCAACAGAAGGTGCTTTAATTTGGAAAAACTTTACTACATTTAATAGTGATATATTATCAAATAAAGTAAATAAAGTATTTATGCTGGGTGATAGCATTTACTGTGCAACAGACAAAGGGCTTTCTATTTTGCTAGATATAAATAAAGTGAAATAGGAATAAAAAATGGAAGTAATTAAATTAGAAATAATAAAAGTCGGACATAGATTTAGTTATGCAATAACAACAGAAGAAAAGGATAAAAGAATATATGATGATTTTCAATATGATACACAAAAGGAAGCAGAAATAAATGGTTTAGTAAGATTAGAAATTATAACTAATGTGATGTTAAATTCTAAAACGGACTGGAATAAATATGGAAAAGTTTTTCAGAAGGTGTTGGAGGGATAAATAGTTTATTATTGTCTATATCTTCTATAAAAACGGTTTCAGAATTGAAGTGGTTAGAAAAAGAATGTAAAAAACACTTCTTAGTGAAAGATATTTACGCGAATCAATTGAGATAGTAATATTAGGAATTATTCCTTTAGAGGAGGATAAAATTGATGACAAATAAAGACTATTATAATCTAATAGAAAGAATAGAAAAAGAAGACAAAATATTAACAAGATATAAAGGTATTTGTGAAATATGTAATAAGGATTTTGATAATAGTCTATTTAAGCATTACTGTGATATAAAGCATTTTGATGAGGCTGTGAGAAAAGCAGTAGAAAATGTTTTCAATAAAGATGAAGTTAAAAAGAAAATAGATGAAATAGTAAAAAGAGAAACATCATGGAGGAAGATAAATGAAGAGTGTATGTAAATGTGGAAGTTATGCTATTAATATAGACAAGGATGATAGGTTATGTGATGTTTGTTACTGGAAAGATAAATATAATAATACTATGACAGCACTTGAAAATTTAAAAGAAAAAATTGAAAATAGAAAAAAGGAAATAAATAAAGATACTAAAGAAAGATCAAAATATCATGATGGTCTTATGTTTTGTAATAATTCTGAAAAACTAGAAGAATTAAATTGGATTTTATCCGAAATAGACATTGAAATACAGAAAGAACAGGGGATAAAGAAATGATTTTAATCAGCAAGACATCTCAAATTAAAATAAGCAGGGAAACAAAAGATTTAGCAATGGAAGATTCATTAAGAATCAAATGGAAAGCATTAGATACAATAACAATAGATACAATACCTTTTAGAATAATGACAAACACATCAGAAAAGTATATCTTTTTTAAAGAAATAAAAATAGACGATTCTCAGACAAAATTAAAATGTTATAAATGTGGAATGCTGAATATGAGTAAAATAAGATTAAATGAATCCTATATACTTACAGACGAAAGGAGAGCAAAATTAGAACGAGAAATAAAAGAACAAGTAAAGTAAATAAGTTATATAATAAATAATAAACAAGTGGGAAAAGGGAAAGACATGAAAAATTACGAAGAGATAAGATGTGAAAGTTGTGGAAGAGAATTAAAAAACAATGAATACTTAGAAGGGATATGTGAAAGCTGTAAAATAAAAATGGAGGAATTATGAAAAGGATTTATAATAAATTGATTAAGTTTATAAATAATTTGAAATATGGTTTATCTTCAGAAGAATTAAAATTACCTAATAGATGGAAATTAAATAAATGTTTTGATTGTAATGTATTATTCAATAAAGATAATGATAGTGGCTGGGATGTATTTAGAGAAATAAATGGAAAAGTTTGGAGTGTAAGAATATGTAACGAGTGCCTTGATAAACAAGAAGAAGAAATTGAGAAATTAAAGGATGTAAATAAATGAAAAGACTAATTTTAATTTTAATGACAGTATTATTTTTAAATTGTTACAATGGGTATTTTATTATTAAGAAAGGAATAGAAAAACAAAAGGTAGAGTATGAAAAAAGGAATCATTACCATCAAGAATGCTATCCAGTTTATGTTTCTGGATATAAAGGTAGAAGTGGATATTATACAACTCGATGTGAAGATGTTTTTGATGGATACAGATATTACAGAAACGATTATCCAGAAGCATATTACTTTATAGCTGATAACTGTAAGATAGACAAGAACAATAAGCTTTTAAAGATAAAAGAAAAAGAAGATTGGGAAAACCCAAGTAAGATCTACATTGACAAACAAGTTTATGAAGAAATGAATATAGAGAAATACTTTGTTAAAGGTGTAATTAAATATTCTTTTATTAGACAATGTAATAGTACACAGATTAATGAAAGAGAATATTATTTAGAAGGGAAATAAAATGACAGATGAATTTTAATAAGAAATATAATGAAGAAATTGATTTACTAAATAAAGGAATACAAATGATTAGAAATTCAATTCCAGATAAAGCAATACTTGTAGAACTTAAAAGAAGGATATTAGCAGATAAGAAAAAGTTAATAGATCACGCTTATGGAAGTAATAATATGTTAATAAAAGGCTACGGAAGATGTATTATGTTAATAGATGAGATGATAAAAGAAATAAAGGAGATAAAAAATGAGCAAGCAGATTGAAAGATTAGATGATAGAAAAAGACCAGGGAATATCGAAAAATTTGCTATAATATGGGATAAAATCAATGAAATAATTGAAGTGCTAAATAATTTAAATTTGATGCACCCTTCATATAATGATTATATTCCACCAAAAGCAGAAATAGACGAGCAATTAAAAAAGGATTATGATGAAATTCATAATAGGAAAGAAAAAAGCAAAGGCGAAAAAATGCTGGATAAAGCAAGAAAAGAAGCTGAAAAAATAAACGAAAATTATAATGACATGTGTATAGATATTTATAATTTGACAGTTGATAATTATGAATCAGCAATAGAACAGATAATTAAAGAAAGAGACTTGTTTGAAAATCAAATGGACTGTAATTATGATACAATTAGAACTTTATCAAGAGAATATTTTGATGATAGAAAGAAGTTAAGAAAAGAAATAAAAGAAAAGGCTGAAGAAATAGAAAAATTGAAATCACAAAAGCCAGATGATGATATAATTGAATGGCTGAAAAGAATTTTTGGAAATAAAAAATTGGATACCAGAACTGTTTTAGCAGGACATGATTTTAATATAGTGGAAAGATTATTAAAATATTTTGGAGTAATAGATGACAAAAAGAAATAATTATCTATAAATATTAATTTACAATCAATCAAAAAAATATTATAATGTAGTCATATTAAAGTCCAAACCTTGAGGATAAAATATGGCTAACCTTTCCGAATTAAACAAATTAAAAGACTATTTAGAACCAACTCCAATAGATATAGACAGGGATTTAGAAGAATTCAAAAAAAGTATAGACACAGAGATACTAAGAAAGTCTAAGTCTGGAGGAAGTATAAATCCACCACAGGGAATTTATGAACCAGATCCAACATTCTTTAGATGGAGCATCAATGCCAGAGGAATAAGAGAAAGATTCTTCAATTTAAGTTTTGAAGTATTAAGAGACATAGCACAGAAAGTAGGTCCTATAGCATCTATTCACAACTTGAGAAGTATGCAAATAAGAAATGCAGCAAGAATATCATACAACGACGATGAATTAGGATTTGTAGTAAAACTAAAAGACAGAAAAAGAACCCCAGACAAGAAAGAACAAAAAATAGCAGAAGAGATAGGACAGTTTATCCTATATAGTGGTTATATAGATTTTCCAGAAGCAGAAGAAAGGAAAGATCATTTAGTTGGAATGAATGAGATGATGGTAAGGGAAATACTTACAATAGATCAAGTAGCAATTACACCTAGAAGAAACAGAAAAGGAGAAATGATAGACTACTGGCTGTTAGACGGAACTACAATAAAGAAGACAGTTAAGAAGACAGGATACCTGGGTGATAAAGAAATAAAGTATGTTCAGGAGATAGACAGTAAGATAACAGAAACATTTACAGAAGAGGAAATGGTATTTTACTGTTCAAATATGAGAGCAGACATAAGGAAAAGAGATTACGGATACAGCTTTATAGAAATGTGTATAGACATAATAACAAGCTGGCTATTTGGAATGTCATACAATAAAGAGTTCTTTAATACTTCAAGCCAGCCAAAAGGGATATTAACATTTGATGGACAGAATTTAGATAGAAAAGATTTAGAAGAACTGCAAAGAGAATGGATATCCATGTTTAGAGGGATAAAAGGAATGTGGAAGACTCCATTCTTGCAGTACAATGCAAAGTGGCAAAGCATAGCTCCATCAAACAGGGACATGGAATTCAATCAATATATACAGATGCTAGCAAGTTGGATATTTGCAATACATGGAACAGACAGTCAAGAATTAGGAATAAGGCTAGTACAGTCACAAAATGTTATGAATGAAAATGCAGACAAGAAGATAGCATTTAGTCATGATCGTGGATTGAAATATATAATGTCAAATCTATGTGAAGTATATAATAAAGTATTAGCAAAGCAAAACAAAGATAAAGAATGGGACAAATTCATTATAGAACCTGCTGGACTAGAAGCAAGGAATCAGACTGAGGAAGTTGCAATCGACGATAAACGAGTAAAAAGTTATTTACTTATTGATGAATTACGGGCAGAAAAAGATCTTCCTCCTCTTCCAGATGGAGAAGGAAAGATAATATTAGACCCTACTTTTCTACAAGCACGCCAGATGAAGATACAACAAGATCAAATGTCCCAACAACAAAGCCAGCAAGAGCAATTTGGAAATGATAAAAAAGAAGAAAATGAAGAACCTCAATTTGAAATAAATGAGGAAGAATTAGAAAAAAGTAAAAAGGAATATATTACTATTATAATATAAGAAGGAAATTATATGAACTTATGCGCCTGTAATTGTGGTCAAGAATGTAAAAATACTTTTCTGCAAGGCCATAATAGAAGAATTCAAAAACAGATCTTTACTAGTAGGATAAAATAATGGAAGATAATTTAAAACAAGATGCGCAAGACTTCAAAACTCTAGTAGATATCATAGAAAAATTCAATGAAGAAAAAATGGATGGGAGTTTACAAAAACTCTTTATAGGAACACTTGTCTACAAAAAAGTAAAGATAAAAGTCTTTACAGTAAATGGAACTTATGTAAAAAGAAACCATGATATGGACTTTGATGAAGCTGGAAACTGGATGGCAAAGAAATATATCCCAGAATATGAAGTATGGATAGACAACAACTTACAAACAGTTACTTACTATCATGTTCTATTGCATGAGACAACTGAAGCAGTAGATGAGATGATGGAAAAAGGATTACAGTATGAACCAGCACATGACAAATCAAATGCAAAAGAGAAAATATATATCATACTAAAGACAAAAAACATTTTAAAGCTTTAAGGAACTACAATGGAAAAGAAGAAAATAGAAGTAAAACCAGAACCAATACAAATACCAGCTAAGCACAGAAAAATGATAGAGGAGATGGGAATAAAAGTATTTAAAGACGATAGTATCAAAATAAACTGGTTCAGTTTTACCTTAGAAATGATAAGCAATGGATATCTGTTGACATTGACATATATTCCAGTAGAGAGCAAGTATTGGTATAGAGAAGTATTTTCATTAAAGACAACAGAAGAAATAGAAACTTTACTTCTAGAAGTAACTAAACATTTAATATAGGAGTGTTAAATGATAACAAATATTGGAGATGGCGATTATGAAATAATCTGTGACAATAACTGTGGATGCAGGAAAGAAATTTGGGCAGATAACAATTGGAATTTTTTAATGAGGGAACTAAAAAAGCAGGGATGGACAGCCAAAAAGATAAATAACTTATGGCACAACTATTGTCCTTCTTGTAGTTCAAATATGAAAGACAAGGAGATAAACCATGGATGAAATGCAGGTCATAGATCCAAAAGAAAACAAAGAAGCAGCAGAACCTAATGCAAAGGAATGCTGCGAAAAGGTAAACGAATTGATGAAAAAATATAATTGTAGATTTAGTGTAGTAACAATTATAGAAGATAATTTAATTCGTAACCAAGTGCTAATTAAAGAGATAGTAGAAGAACCAGAAAAAATAAATTAAGGATAAAACAATATGACGAAATTAGTTTTTTTAATTAAATCCAAAATAGGAAACGAACAGGAAGCACTTCCAAAGTATATTGTAGATGCTGCAGAAAAAATGACAGTAGAAGAAGCATACAAGCACCCAGATAAATTAGGTGCTGGAGCTAAGAAAAGAAAAAAGCTAAAAAACAAACAAGACAAGGTGCATGTTGTCATGGGGGAATTTAAAAGAAAGAAACTAAGGTCTGGAAGTGGTGATAAAGTTACGAATAGAAAGCAGGCTATTGCGATTGCACTTTCAGAAGCAGGACTAACAAAAAAATCTAAACCAAATGTAATAATAGGCTTCTTAAAATCTTTAACAGACTTAAAAAAAAAAGTTAATTTAGTCTTTTTTAAAAATATAATGTCTCATAAATATCTTCGTAAGGAAGGTGATAAATATATTTATGAAGAAGCTAAAGGTGACCAGCCTAAGGCTAAACAAGAACCCAAACGAATAGAAGGATTGGAATTCAAAGATGGTTTCTATTGGGATGGCAAAACAAAAATCACAAATGACTATGAAAAAGCAAAACAGTATGCAGAAAAGAAAACAACACAAAAGAAAGACGGGGAACAAAAACCAGAAATTAAAATAGGAGCAAAAGTTAGAATCAAACCAGATGCAAAATCAAAAGAAGGTATTCATCAACACCAAGGAAGAGGATTAGTTGCTACAATAAAAGAAATAAAAGACGGGATAGTAAAATTAGTAGACGAAGCAGGAAAAGAGTTTGTAGTAAAACAACATGCTTTGGAGATGGCAAAGTCAATTAAACTAGGATTTTTCAATCTTATCAAAAATATTACTGGAATAATGAAATCTGGACATAAATACATTCGTAGACAGGGAGGTAAAGGAAATTACAGATATTGGTATAGAGATGAAAGTGGAAAGATAGTAGAAGGAATAACAAAGGAAGGAAAATCATATACACTTAGAACAGGAATAAATATAGGCAATATATCAGCAGAACAAATAAATACGTTAAAAGAAGATAGGGCAACAAGAGCTAATTTTATTGTAGAGAATCAAAAATATATCACAGCAGTAATTCAGCGTAATAAAAATCTTCTTATGGATTATGAAACGGGAAAGATAGATGTAGAGGATGCATATCAAAATGGCAATTTGGGAATGATACATGCAATAAGAAATTTCAATCTTAAAAAATATCCTCCAAATACTTTTTCTACTTACTTATACACTTACATAAAAGGATATATGAAGCATGGAGAAATAAAAGACCCTAAAACTGGAGAGTATGTAGGTATACAGGGAGTGGACAGAGACAACATTCTAGACAAACGTTTTGAAAAGATTCTTAATACACCTGCATTAGACGAGAATGTAGAAAGTGATATTGATAAAATAGATTTAATATCAAAGGAATACAAAACAAATGAACAGTATGAACAAGAACAGAAGGAAAGAACTAAAAACGTAAAAGACTTTTTAAGTAAAATAAAATCAGAATTAAAAACAAAGAATGAAAAGAAAGTAGTAGATCTTTTAACAAAGAAGCAAACAGGAAAAGAAATAGCAACAGCAATAAAAATATCTCCAGTAATGGTGCATAAAATACTCAAAAAGATAAAAGAAATAGGAAGCAAGTATTCAGAAATGATTAAGAGTGATCAACCAATAAATGCAATTATGGAAAAGATAGATATACTAATTAAGTCAATTGGAACTCAAATAGTATTCTTTAAATCAAAGATAAATCATAAGTATATTAAAAAGATAGGTGAAGGCAAGAATGCAAAATATATTTATGAAGAGACAGATAAGAAAGAAAATGAAACTCTAGAGAATATTGAAAAAATGATTTCTATAAAAAAATTTGAGAAAATGAAAATAGAGGAAATGTATGATTATGCTAATAAGAACTTCAAAGTAAGCATCCAAAATAATATTACACCTGAAAATAAAAAAGCATGGTGTAATATTATGTATCAATTAGAACTTTTAAAAGATTTAGGTTTTGCAAATCACACTAATTTATCAATATCTTTTCAAAAAGATTATGCACAGATTTCTTATAATAAGGTAGCACGAGCTTTTTACAGTCCCTCAAATAAAAGTATAACAATAGGATCTAAATTCAAGAATTCTTTTGTTCACGAATACTTTCATCATTTGTTCTACACAGAAAGAGTATTAGGATATAAAGACGGCAACCCTATCTGGAATCAAGATCGTGTTCTTTTTGTAAAAGAAGTTAAGAAAACAAAGTCTTATCAAAAGTTTTTAAGCAGCAGTAATAGTAAATATTACGCGGATGATTCTGAAATGGTAGCAAGATTTGGGAATCAGCTATTGCATGATGTATTGCTAAAAAACAAAAAAACAGAAGTAAGAGTAACAGATGCTCCTACAGGTAGCCTTTCAGACTTTACAAAAAGTGATTTAGAAAAATTAAAAGATATATTTATGAGAGCATTTAAGCAGGAGATGCAAAAGTCTTTAGTTTTTAAGTCTACTTCAGATAAAGAACTTGTTTTGGGAAAACAAATAACAAAAAAAAGATGGGACACAGAAGATAAAGTAAAGAAAGGGATAATTAAAGATCAGCAATATTATGATAAATTATTACAGTGTATAGAAAAAGGAGAATAGAATGAATCAACCTTTTTTATTCGATGAATATTTCTTTAAGTCATTTACTCTAGAAGATAATGGATTATTAAAAGCACTATCACATAAGTATCTAAGGAAGGAAGGAAATAGATACATCTATAAAGAAAAAGATATGGATCAGGAAACCTTCCATCGATTCATGCAAGACCAAATTACTGCTATGAAACAATACAGGGAAGCTATAGCAAAGAAAATAGGTACAGATCCAGGTGAAGGAATCTATCATAAGTGGATAAAACTGTTTAGTAAAAAATTCAGGGAAGTATGGATGAGAAATCATGGATTAATGCAACCAATAATGCAATATTAGGAAAGCAATGAAACTAAGAATTCCTACAAAATACAATAATAACTTTTTTGATATTCTAGAGAAGGCAATAAAGAATCTAGATGAATATGAATTCTCTCAATTTCGTTTTATACAAGAATACCAATTAGCATTGTTAGAATATCTTCATGAACTTACAGAAGGAATAATGATAGGACTATGTTTAAAATTGGAAGTAGATCCTTCGTCAGTAAGAAAGTCTTATTCTTTTCCAATGTATGATTTATTGAAAGCTAGTCAAGGTGAAATAACAGAAGAAGCATTGCTAATGAAATCCTTGTGGACAGAACTTAGAGACAAGTATAAAAAAGCAATAGATAAGTTTCAATCCTTTGGAATAGGAAAAAAGAAAAAGTTAGAACCAATTCAATTTAAAGGAAAAGTAATCTACAACCCAGAGACAAAACAGTTAATGACCAATGCAGAGTGGGAGTCTTTCAATAAAGATGTTGTAAACTACTTTAAAGACAATATTGATCTAGAGGATGAAACAATAGTAAGAGCAGGATTATTTGGATTACTATTAAAATGGATGGATGAAGAAGGAATTGACAAAGAAGAACAGAAAAGAATGTCTTATGACAATATAGTAGACAAGTATGGAGAGAGAATAAATGACAAAAACTACATAAAAAAAGAAATAGATAGAAATGAACAGTTATCACAAGCAATTAAGTTCGCAAAAGAAAATGCAGCGAAGTATCTATCAATACAGGGAGATGCTTATACAAAGATAAGAGACATAGTAAGAAAAAATATAGTAAGTGGGCTGGAAGATGGATTGTCAAAACAAGAAATGATAAGTAGATTATACCATGTAGACTTAGAAGACGAGTTAGGAAAAGACTTAACAAACGAAACAAAGCAGGCATATGAAAGGGATCTTAGAAGGATCATCTTAACAGAAACATCTATGGCAATGAACAATGGTTATTTAGCAGCAGGGTTACAGGACAGCTTAAAAACAGGTGAAAAGAAATACTTCATATACAGTGGTGAATATAACAAACAAGAAAAGCCAGATCAGCCATGCAATAAGTGGATAGGAAAGGTTTGCTTACTTGTTCCAAAGTCTAGAAACTCAGATATAGCAAATGACGAATTTGCAGAATACTATATATGGGTAGGAAAGGATGCAATAGGCAAGAAATGGATAGCAATTCCCAGCCATCCTCACTGCACGCATTTTTGGTCTGAGTTTCATCCAGAGTTTCAGCAATACAACCCAGAAATAAATGCAATAGAATGGAAAGTAGAGAAGTCTTTTAGAGATAAAAAATTAGACCTATTAAAAAATGATTCAACAAAAGAAACAATAAACTTCAAAGGATTAGATATTGCTATAGAATGGAGAAAAGGAGAAACAAGGGAATATCCAGGCAGTCCATATAAAAATTTAATGGAATATGATTATGGATATATCAAAAACACAGACAGTCCAGACGGGGAAGATATAGATGTATGTATCAATAGACCTATTAAGCAATACAGTACAATCTACATGCTTATTCAAAAGCTAGATGGAAAGTTTGATGAATTAAAGTTTGGAATAGGATTTGGGACAGCACAGGAATTTGAAAGTAAATACATAAAAACAATGACAAAAGAAATGTTTGGTGGAATAATACCAATGTCATTGAAGAAGTTCAAAGACGAGATGAAGTTCTATTTTAAGAAGAAAGAATTAAGAAAATCAAGCAGATTAAATCACAAATATATCAAAAAGATAGGTGAAGGCAAGAATGCAGAATACATTTATAAAGAAATAAAAAAAGAACCTGTATTTTTAGGAACTGAAGAAGATTATGATAAATGGGTTAATGAAAATTATAAAAAGTATATTGATGAATTTTATATTAAAAATAAAGAGATTTTAGAAGACGTATCTTCTTACTCTGGAAATTCTTATGATTATGTAAGAGAAAGATTTTTAAATGTAAAAGATAGAAAATTATTCAAAGGAAAAGATTTAGAAGAAACAAATAAAATTGTTGATAAACAAATAAAAAATATTAGAAATTATATAAATAATAACCCACTAAAAAATAATATTATTGTTTATAGAGGAGTAATGGGAAAATTATTTACAGAAGATTTAAAAGAGGGAGATATTTTTCAATCTCCATCTTTTAGTTCTTGGACAGGAGATAAATTTATTGCTTTTACTTTTGCAAAACATGAATCAGAAAATGGGGCTTTAATGGAGATTACTTTTCCTAAAGGAAGTAAAGTTGCTCCTGCATTAAGAAGGATAAATGATAGTGGAATAGTTTCAATGGGATTTAATAGTATAGAAATGGAATTTTTAGCAATAGATGGAATGAAATTTAAAATTAAAAAAAAATATAAAAGTAAAAAAGGAAGAACAATATTGGAAGTTGAGGTAATTAATGAATAAATTTCTTTGGAAAGAAAAAGATATAAAAATATTAAATAAAAATAAATTGCAGAAATCTCAAAACATTCACATAGACAATATAGAATGGAAACGGCAAGAAGGTAACAGAGTAAAACAAGAATTGGAACCTTTACTTACAAAAATAAAATCATTTCTTAATTTAAAGCAACCTATAATAATACACTTATACAAGAATAAAGAAGACAATAAATTAGACAGAGCACAGTTGGATGAAAATATAATTATATTGTATGAACACTCTCCAGACTTTAGATCAGACTGCTTACATGAGTTGGGTCACATGATGTTTCATAAATGGGGATTAGACAACAATACAATTGTAAAAGTTAAGCTGGATAAATTGAGAATACAAATAAGAAAAGAAAAGAATCATTTATTTTTAAATGAGCATACAAGCAGCAATATAAAAGAGGTGTTTGCAACCATATTCAAATGGTATATAGAAGGAATGATAATTGACAAGAGTTATTTAGAGATGCTGAGAAATAATTGTGCTTGTGGATTTAAATTGATTGATGATGTAGCAAGAGAGAATATAAAGAAATCCTTTAACCCTAGATCAATGACATTATTGAAAGCTTTTATTAAACCTAAATTAACAGCAGAAGGAAGAATAGACTTTCATTCTATTCCAATAGGGGCAACAGTATGGGTGACAATTGAAGGAAGACATATTCCTATTACAAGATATAGTAGTGAGAAATTTGCAGTAGACTTTCAAGCAGCTAGAAATGCAGGTTATAATATTCAATTTGATAAAACAAAATCACATCTTACTTTCAAAGTAAATGCTAAGAAAGACAAATTGGAAAAACCCAAAGAAGAAAAACAGCTTACAGAAAGACAATTAGAAAAAGTAAGAATTAAAGAAGAGATAAAAACAAAGAAAAAAGAAACCAGAAAAGAAATAGACAAATCAATAAAAGACTCTAGAAGAGCAGTGTTAAAAGAAGTAACAAACAAAGAAAAGGAAAATAAAGAACTAGAATCCATTGCTACAAAATTAAAAACAAATCTAGACAAGAATGATAAACTATCTGAAGAGCAAAAGGAACAAACTATACAAACAGTATTATCAGAAGTATTAAGAAGAAAGAAACAAAGTAAAATAAAAGACTGCAACAAACTGGCAAACTACAAAGAAGTACAGACAGATAAGAAGGACGAACTATATGTAAACATCCCAAATGAATATCATTATGGATTGGAACTTGTTAATGATGTAAAGAATGAACTTAATAATGAAGAAGGAATAAAAATAACATTCAATTCTGGATTAGACAAACAAGCATTAGAAAATAAAAGTGAAATAAGAAAGAAAACAAAACAATATATAGACAATCTTGCTAAAAAAGAATCATTTGAAAAGGAATATAAAAAAGTAAACAAAGAAAAATATGAGAACCTAATGAACATTAAAATAGAAGGCTTAGAAGTTTCAAAAGAAGATGTAGAGGAAATAGGAAAACGGTTTGATAAAATAAGCTATAAAAATAATTCAGAATCATTATACACTGTATTATCAAAACTCAGTGATGGAGATTCTTTAGCAAATATAAACTTACTTATCAATAAAGCAGGAACAAGACAAGTAAATGCACTGACAAATAAATTCTTAGATATTAACATGGACTTCAAGCGACTTATAGAAGGAATAGGATTAGAGAAGTCTATGAATCTATTGGCTATGCACTTAAGAAATACACTAGATAAGAACAAATATGAAAAATTCATTGATAATATAGAATCCTATTTTGAAAGTGAAGTAGAACATATAGAAAATAATGCACTAGATAAGATAAAAGGTTTAAAGAAAGAAGCACAGAATCTAAGAACAAAAATTACTCAAGTAAAAGTATTCAACAAAGAAGCTGAAAGATCTTTAGTAGACAATCTTATAGAGCAGCGTAATATCCTTGGAAGTTCTTTGGGTTTATTAAAGTCAACCAGTGAACTTTTAAATTCATTAAAGAAGATAAAAAATGAAAAAGATATAAGCCATGTAGATATAGAACTTTCAAAAGACCCGGACAAAGCAAAGATAGAATATAAAAATATGATATTCTCCACAGACAGGAATAATGCTAAGCTAGAATTACATCCATTCAAAAATAGAGTGGTACTTAGTTCTAATTTATTATCAAATTACATCAAGATAAATAAGATAGACAAAGAAAGGAAAGATAAACTTAATAAAATAAAAAATAATTCCACAGGTGTATTAATAGATAAACAAGGTAATGAATACACAAATTATAAAATTCATGGATTCAAATCTGAATTCAAATTCAAACCCCACCAAAGAAATGATGTTCAATTTCTAAACAGTAATGGAGGCAAGGGTATAATCAGCAGAGGAGTAGGAACAGGTAAGACAATGATTGCTGTAGGATTTCATGCAACTCAATTAGTAAAAGATCCAAAGTATTCTACTGTAATGGTTATTCCTGATAAGAATGTCAAACAGCAGGTAGATGAGATAAAGAAATACACAAACTTAAAGGTAACAGAAATTCCAGAAGATATGGACAGGAATCAAAAAAGAAAGCTATTACAAAACACATCAGCAAATGGAAATATATTTGTAATTTCACATACTGACCTAGTAAACAATACAGATATACTATCAAAAAAGAAAATAGACAATCTTACTATAGATGAACCACATGAAATATTCTTTGATAAGAATGGAGACATCAAAACAAAAGGAAGAGAAATAATAAGTGGATTAAAAACAAAGCATAAAATAGCATTAACAGCAACTCCAATACAAGAGAATCCAAGTGATGTATATAATCTTATAAATTGGGTCGATCCTGATGGGGTTGGAAAAAGAGGAAACTTTAAACTACAATTTGGAGATAAAGAAAAGTATGACATCAATGGAATGTTAAAGACGGAAAATTACAGTTTTATAGATATGAATCTTGGACAACAAAATCTAATGAAGGAATATTACAGGGATATAATAGACAATTATGTTACTAATGACCAGCTAACAAAGAGAGGATATAAAATAAACAAGAAGTTAGAAAAGACAAAGATGCTTCCTGAAATGAATGTATACCTTAAGAAGAAAATAAGTAATGCAGAATCAGAGATGAAAAAGTTTATAAAAAACACTCCTCAATATTTTAAAGAATCTTATCCAGGGAGCTGGGAAGAAAGAAGAAAGCAAACATTTATCAACAACCTAGTAGCAGAACAAATAAAAGAATCTAATAAATATGATGGAATAAAAAACCCAAAGACAAAACAATTAGTAAAAAACATATTTGATAAAATAAATGAGAAGCATGTAATATATGTTGATGATATAAATCATCAAGAACATATCACAAAAGTATTGCTAGATAAAGGATATCCTAAAGAACAACTATTCTCGATGTTAGGTAAAAAGAAAGAAGCAATACAAAACAAGCTTAACTGGAATGATTCTGAAAATCCAGGATTGTTATTTATTTCTAAAGGGCAAGTAGCGGGGCATAACCTTCAGAAGGCAAACACCCTCCATAAAGTAGGAACTCTATTTGACGGGATGGGAGATATACAGGTAGATGGCAGAATAACAAGGGGTAATCGTAAAGAAGACGCAAACATTATATCATATAAATTCTCGAATATATATGAAGAAAATCTAAATAAAAAATTACAAAAATATAAAAGAACATTAGCATCCATAGATACTTCATTAGAAGGAGCATGACAGTGAAACATATAAAAGATTTAGCATTGTTGAATCATTCAGAGATAGAAAAGCAAATGGAACATCTAAAAGAACAAAAAAAGAAAATGCTACAGTTACAAAAGAAGCTTGACGGGGAGGCTTTGTTGAATCTGCAAAATGATCTTGACGAGATAGATCAAATGATAGAAGATTTAGAATATTCTCATCAAGAATATTTAGATTTTGGCAAGGAGACTATAAATGAATGAATTAAACAACTATTCAGTAATACTAACCCAGATAAAGCAAATAGAAAAAGAAATACAGGATCTATTCAAAGTAGTAATAAGAAAAGAAACCATTAAGCAATACAGACCTAGAGACTTTTGCAGAAGAAGTTTCTATTTAGACATCTTTTTTGATATGTTAAATATTGGATTCTTTACAGAAGATAACATGAACAAAATGAAGGATCTAATTGTAAGACATGATGAACTAAGAACACAGCAAAAATTATTAGAGTCTGATATAGATAAAATAAAAGCAAATGATTTGAATCTTGTAAGAGGGATGTATGAACAGTAAAATAAGAATAACAAAGAGGATAGCAAAAGAACTTAGGAAATTAAAAGAAGAAGAATCTTGCTTTATATATGGAAAAGAAAACTTCAATAAAATATATCATTGCAGTACCAAAAGATGTGGAGAGGATAAATATGAAGTAGAGTTCTTTTCACTGTTATTATTTTCTATGATAATACTGTTTGGAAATTATTCTTGTGTTTGCTTCTGTCATTGTCATAGCAACTTTAAAGATTTATCCCTCACAGATTATGGTAATATGTTTCAAGACTTTCTATATATGATAGTTTACAACTTTGATTTTTTTGTGTACAAGAAAGTAAATAACAAGATTCAAGACTTGGAAGTGGAGATAATAGATGAACGAAGATAAGTTCCTATGCCCAAAGTGTGGCAAAACAATAGTAGAAAAAAATCTAAAGAACATTTCTAAGAATGATGACATCATCATCAAGAGTCGTCTTGTATTTCTCAATAAGGACTCAAAAGTATTATGCAGGTGTCTTTCCTGCAAAACCCTTGTTACTTTACCTTTACAATATGTCTATTCCAATTTAAGCATTTCAAAGAAAACCTCAATTTTAGACCTATAATATAGTGGGAAAAATTTCTTTATTTTCTGGTTAATTAATCCAATCTCATTTGTATAATATTATTACAAAGGGAAGATTCGTATGAATCTTTTTAATTAGATTATTTAACAGGAGAATATTATGGATACTACAAAACAAATTTTAAAACCTTCTAAAGTGAACGAATTTGAATTTATTGTTTCTAAAAGAATAAATGAGGAATATGTTACAGACAATGCACTTATTAGTGTTAAGATTAATAATGCAGTAAAAGAAATTAAATTTTTTATGGATTGGAATTCAGAAAAAAGTAATTTTATAAATTCAAAATTCCTTGATGAGTCTTTTGAAAAATCATTAAAAGAATTAGGAATTGAATTGGATCTAACTGTACTGTATGAAGAATATAAATCATTATTAGAAGCTAAAAAAGAAAATGATAGAAAAGTAAAACTAGAAAAAGCAAAAAAAGCTTATGATAAATGTTGGATACATAATGTAAAAAAATTAATCGATAATTTACAGGAAAGTGGAATTAAAACTTCAGTTGAAAGTTTTAATGAAGATAACTTTTTAAGAGGTTATAGAGTAATTGTTGAATACAAGAATAATAAAATATATGTATCAGAGCATTATGTTTCGAATAGTAAATGGTCAATGGATTCACATTTTGCAGGATACAGTTTCAATGATTCTATATCAGATTATAAAACAAAAAGATTTACGAAGTTAGAGTCTTTAATTTCTTCGTTCAAAAAATTGGTAGATGATAAAATTGCGAAAGAAAAAGAAAAGAAAAAAGAAGAAGTAGATAACTTAAAAAATATTGATTCTACAAAAACAAAGCTTGAAGAGATTTTAAATATTACAGTAGAACACAAAAAAGAATATAAATTAAATCCTTATTATAGAGGAAGAAGACATGAAAGATCAGGTTATGAGATAGACGAATATAGTATTACTATTAAAGACCAAAAAATAAAAGTTGATTTAATAAAGCCTGTTGAAGAAGATAAATTAGATTATGAAATATCTATAAATGGATTGAAAGTAAATATTGAACAAGCAAAAGAAATAATAAAGATTTTAGAAAAATAGTTGCTCTGATGAGTCTTAAATAGACGAAACTCCCGAAAGGGAGTCAGCAATAAATATGAGATCAGAAATGATCAAGGAGAGAAATATGAAAACATATTTTTTGGTTATATCTAAATTTTTTGACAATGGAAAAGTTAAGGGTGAATTACAAGAAATACAAGCTTTTGAAAAACCAGCAAGTTCTTATGATAAAAAAGAAGAATATGATGAGTATAAAGATTATTTTGAAAAAAAATCAGAAGCTATGTGGTTACTTAATGATCTTAAATATGCCTAGGCAGATGACAGGGAGCAATCCCTGTAATGCACTTGTGAAAACAAGCTGTTCAAAGTCAGCAATAAATAAGGAGGAGATTATGATAAAAACAGGAATTTATTTGCATGTACCTTCAGGTAATAAAATATCAATTAGTAAACATAAAGTAATGAAGCTAATGTATGAGATACATATAATTGGTGGAATAGCATATAAAAGTGAAAAAGAAGAAGATTTACAAGAATGTATCAATAAAGGTATTTTAATTTATCAGTCAAAAGGAGTTGAATAATGGAAGATTTAGTTGGAGCTAGATTTTATTTTATAAGCGATCCAATGGAGACATTCAAGGTTCTAAAGCATGACAGAGAAAAAGGAACATTTGTAGTGTGGAATGAAAAAGAGAATACAGCAATAGAAACAACAAGCCATGAAATGCATGAGAACATCAGAATGGAAATAATTAAGTTTATAAAAGATTAAACTTTGTCCACTCTTAATTGAGTGGATTTAATTGAATCTTTTATAGGAGGATTTTATGATTTTCAAAGCAATGGTTACAGATAAAAAAACTAAAGAGAAATTATTTTTAGAACGAGACTGTAAAACAAAAAGTAATTTTATTTCAGAAATAAGAAGAAATGGTTATAAAGTAAATCCCTGTTATGTTTTAGAAAAAGAAAAATTTGATGAAATATTAAAATATTCAAGTTTTTCAATAATGCACCATGTAAAGTATAAAGGAGGAGCCTTATGAATACTTGTAAAGAATTTTTAAAAAATTATAGGAAAGTAGTTGGAGCAAAGCCAGAAGAAAAAATTGATAAAAGATATAAACCATACCTTGCTCCAAATGATAAATATTATGATGCACATTGTGGTTATTGTGCAGAAATAAAATATTTATCAGAAATATATAAGGAGGAATAGTATGAAATATTATTACAATGACCTTGAAGTTGCAGTATTATTACACAGTGCAAACAATGAAACTGAAAAACAGCAGATCATAAAAGATTTACTTGATCCAGATGCAGTAATAAGTCCTGATATGAAAAAGATATTGGAAAAGAAAGTTAAATAAATTCGAAACTCCCTTAACTGGGAGTCTTGCAAGATTGATCACTTGCAACTGATGAGATAGATCAAAGGAGAAAACAAATGAAAAATTTAAATTGGAAAGCTACTTTAGACATTCATGGAGTTTGGGAATTAACAAAAGACAAAGATGAAGATGAAATTACTTTTGAAGAAACTTCAAAACTTTGTGATTGTGTTATTACAGGATTGAAGAAAATAAAACCATTAAATGATGAAGATAAGATTGATAATTTAATTATTGAATTTGAAGAACTGAAAGAAAACTGTAATCCAGATTATTACAAAGAAAATAGAGAAGCAGTAGAAGAGTTTAATTATTTAATGGAAGAACTTTATGATTGGGGAGATACAAACAAAAGATGCTGGATAAAAACTTTATATAATTAAGGAGACAAGATATATGAAAAAGAGAATTGAACTTAATCCTAATTTTTGGAATTGCAAGTGCAAAGAAAATTATGTAAAGTCTTCTATATATAATGAATGTCCTTTATGTAACGCCAAAAGAGATGAACAACCCAACACAGAGCAAAGTGAAGTTATGAAACATATCTACAAAAAATATAACATGAAAAAAGATATTATTATTTGAAGGTTAATTTTTATTTTTTAGATTGTATAATGATTTTAAAATAAGGAGGTGAATTGAATGAGAGATTTAAGTCATTTAAAAATTGGAGACAAAGTTTATACTACTGAAAAATATTCTGGAAATATAAGAATCTATACGATAGTAAGACAAACTGAAAAATTTCATATTGTAGTTGTAAGAGAAAAAGAATATAAAATTGAAAAAAATTCAGGATACCAGTATGGTTCAAGAAGCTCTGGAAGATTTGGAAGTTTTGATTCTATTTATTTTGGTGAAGTAACTCCAGAAATAATAAAACAGAAAAACATTGAAACTGTTAAATCAAAAATAAATAGTCTTGCAAATTTGATCGAAGTAAATGAAAATAATTATGAAGAGATATACAATGCTTTAGAAATTATTTTGAAATATAAAAAGAAGAAAGATTAGATAAAACTTAAAGGAAATAAAGATGAAAACACATGCTTTCAGTATAAGAACAAATAGTATAATTTGCAGATGTCATAATGGAAATGGAAATAGTATAGAAGTAGAAAGTTTTTTAAAGATAGAAAATAAAAAATTTTTATGCTCAAAATGTTTGGCAATTTTAAAAAATAAAAATAAATTGTATCTTAAAGGAGATAAAACATGAGAAGATCAAAAAGATTATGTGTATTCATAACAACAGATGATTGCTGTGTATTGAAATTAGAAGATAAAAGTAATAAAGATAAAACCTGTTCATTCAAAAAATGCGGAGATTATTCAGATGTTAGAAAAGATATTAAAAGGAGGAAAATATTAAATGGAAAAAATTAAGTTTAAAGGAGAAGATTATTATGTAGGAGAAATAAGTAGAGACTATAAAGAGATAAAAATCTTTGATAGAAATAAAGAACTAGATTATACTTATAACTTACAAGACAATGAATGCTATGTAGTATTGCAGCCAGTTACTAATTTGTATGAGACAAAAGTAATAATCATTAAGGTAGATGCTATTGTAAATGATATAGTTTAGAAGATTGAATTTCAGCCTTCAAACAACTGAAGGCTTTAATTGAATCTTTTATGGATTCTAAAACTAAATTATTTTAAAAGGAGGATTTTATGGAATTTAAAGTGAATTTAAAAGCAGATGCTTGTGGAACAAGTTTCCAAACAAATTATAAAAATTCTTATTCAATTTTGACAAAAATTTTAGGAAGTTGTTTACCTGTATCAGATGGATATAAAGTAAGTACAAAATGGATACTGGAATCTGAAAAAGGTCATGTTGTAACCTTATATGATTATAAAGAAACTAAATTATATCATGGAGGTTATCCTTCTGTCGAAGAGTTTAGAAATCAGAAATCTTATGATTGGCATATTGGAGCTGTATCAGAGGAAGTTGCTTTAGAATTCAAATATTGGTTACAAAGAAAGATCAAAGAAAGTGATCTTACAGAGAATGAAATTGAAGCTGGAGAAATAATTTAAGATTAAATTTTAGGCTCTTGAAACATAGAGCCTTTAATTGAATCTTTAAGATTCTAAATTATAATTATTTTACAAGGAGATGAAAATGATAATTATGAATACAATCTCATTAGATTTAATTAAAGAAAAAACAGAAAGAGAAGTAATAGACTCGTGTAAGTCTTTTCCTTATAAAACTCTTTGGTTGTTCAAAGATGCATTTGAATATGCTGAATTAGTTTTATGTCATTATCAAGGAAATAAATATCTTCAAACAGGAAATATTAATAGTTTTAGAAAAATAATTTAAAGGAGGTAACTATGGATCTGTATTTAAAACATTCAGATCTAGAAAGTAAAGATAAAAAAACGTCAGAAAGAGCAGTGGTTACTAAAGTTAAGACATGAAAGAAAAGAAATTGTAGAGGAAGGAAAATTAGATAAAGAAAGTATAGAACACTTAAATTATATAAATAAAATTTTTCTTCATGAGAATTTTAAAGAAGAGGAATTTGAAAAATATTTTAAAGGAGAAAACTATGCAAAGGATTAATTGGTTTGGAGAATTTCAGAAAAATTTAAAAGTATTAGAAGATACAATTGATAGGGTATCAAATCTTAAACTTTTTCAGGAATGTTATTCCTACGAAAAAATTAGAAAAGATTTAGTAAAGAAAGGAGGTAATATATGAAAGAAAATAGATGTTTAAATTCTAATTTTAGAGCAAGTATTTTTTATGCACTTTGGAAAACTCTGGATGATAGTGCAAGTGATGAAACTATAAAAAATATGCCGGATAATGAAACAGTTACTTATCGCTTAATTGAAGTAATTAATAATTTACCTTTAGAAGATCGAGGGAAAATAGTTAGGAGGATAATATTATGATTGAGAAAGCAAAAGAAAAAGATATAAAATGTGAATTTTGTAATAAGCCTTCTAAAAAAAGAAGACATCTGTTTTGTAAGATAATAAGCTATTTTATTATCAAACGTCTTAATAAAAGATGTTGGTTTTAATTGTATAATAATTTGAGTAGAAAAAGGAGGAAATAAAAATGATAAAAAAAGAAGATATCTTGAAAGCAATTAAAAAAATGGAAGAAGATGAAAATAAAAATTCAAAGGCTTTTACCTTGAGAGTAAAAAAAGTGTATAATAGTTTACAGGAAACAGAAATTCCAGAAATGGTAAAAGAAGTAATTGTTTACGATAAGTTAGACAATACTGAATTTTGGTTGAATCCAAATAGAGATCTTGCATAAAGGAGGTAATCTATGATATATTATATTACAGCAAGAATGAAAAGTATATTTGTAATTGATTATTCAAAAGGTGAAAGTTCTGTGAAAGTAATTGAAGAAGCAAAAAATCATTTTTTAAAAAATCCATGTGAGAGATTTTTAGTTCTCACAAATGTTACCGGAGCAGTGGCAAATCAGGAGTATAGAGAAAAAGTAAAAAAGTATGCGCCTATTTTTGACAGACAGGCAATTAAAACCTGTGTAATTGGATTAGATCTGCCAAAAAAGATAATGCTGGCAACATACAACATGTTTGCACAAAAAAAGAAAATAGCTTTTAATACAGAAAAGGAAGCTATTGAATATTTAATTGCATAAACAGAAACAAAATAAAGAAAATCAGCTAGGCTAAATTGCCTAGCTTTTTTTGTCTCTAAATAATTTTCAAAAAAATAGTAAAAAGTTATTTACTTTTCCTCTAAAATAATTTATAATTAAGACTAAATTAGCAACTTTTTATTTACCCGAGAAGTTGCAATATTTTGAATAACTTAAGCTAAAGGCATTGATAAGCCTATAATTTTATTCGTTTTAAAAAGGATGAATAATGTTAGATGACTTGTCAATGCCTTTTTTTTATTCTTTTCCAGCAGAATTAATCAAATCAGAAAGAGAAGAAAATAAAATGTCTCAATGTTTAAATGAAATAGAAAGACAAGAAAAAGTATTTAAATATAAAATCTATAAAATTGAAAATAAAACAAATAGAAAAATATATATTGGGCAAACTACAAAAGCTGATAATATCAATTATCTTGGTTCAGGCGTTAGAATAAATAATGCTATTAAAAAATATGGAAGAGAAAATTTTTCAAGAAGACTTATATTAAGAGCAGAAACAAAACAAGAAGCTGATTTTATGGAAAAATATTTTATTAAACTTTTCAGAAATTCTGGATATGATTTATATAATATTACTGATGGTGGTCAAGGTGGCAATCTTGGAGCAGAAGCAAATGAAAAAAGAAAAATAACTATGGAGTCTAAAGAATATAGACTAAAAATGAGTAAATTGAAAAAAAATATAATAGTTACTTGGGGAGATAAAATAAGTAAATCTCTTAAAGGTAAACCAAAATCTGAAATTCATAGAAATAATCTTAGTATATCAAAAAAAGGAAAACCTACCTGGAGAACTGGAACAAGAATGTCCAAAGAGCAATACTGGCAAAAAATAGGTAAAACCCAAGAAACCTGCCTTTGCGGATGTAATCAAATTTGTGGTCGACTATATATTGCTGGTCATAATGCTATTGGAATGCCTTCATCAAGAAAAGGTCTTACAAAAGAAACCGACGAAAGTATTAGAAGAATGAGTGAAAAAAAGAAAGGCAAAAAATTATCTCAAGAAGCTATAAATAAAGGAATTAAAACAAAAAGAATAAATAAATTAAAAAATTATGTGGTGATTTTACATGATAGAATTTATTGATATAAGTTATACATATCCAGTTAATTTCAGAAAATCAGGAGAAGAAAAGAATGGACGTATCCCAATAGAAATAATTCCCAATGAACCAACAAAAGATAGAGTAAATGATAGAATATTATTAAAAGCTTTTAATAATGAATGTATTGAAGCATTTCTGCATGATGGCTATATCGACTGGGACCATAAATCGATTTTAGGTAAAACTGAATTGGAAAAAAGTGAAGCTATAATAGGACAACCCGAAGAATTATTTATAGACAACATCAGACAGTTACCCATTTGTAATGCTTTTCTTTTTGCTAAAAATCCTTATGTAATGAAAGCTATTCTACCTGCATTAGAAGCTGGAAGTAATGTTTTTGGAGCTTCTGTTGGAGGAAAAATACTTCAAAAGTCTATTGAAGAAGATCCAATAACTAAAAATAAAATAAATAACATATCTAAAATATCATTGCGTCATATTGCAATTACAAAAAGACAGACAGCTATACACCAAAATACTTTAGTATCACTTAGAAAGTCTTGTTCCAATAACGGGCAATGTAAAGAAGGAACTAAATGCAAAAATTGTGACTGTAAATATACATATCAATTTGATTCTTTCAATTCTTTTATAAAATCATTTGAAGACGATTCAATACTAAAAACATTAGAAGCTGGTACATCCACTTCTATTCAAGGGATGTCCGGTGGACAGAATATACAAACTCAATCATTAGAAGGAGGGATTGCAAAACAAACCTTTACAGGAGTTAGCTATGAAAAATTAATGAGGATGCTTCCATCGATTCTAAGAGATCTCGTTGAGAATAACTCTATGAACGATGTAAAATCATATTATAACTATTTAATTGCTAGAGGGTTTAATAAACCAGAAGCTCTTGAAATTATACGATTGCTGTCTAATAATAAGGCACAATTGATAAAAATAAAATTAAATGGAGGTATATAATGGCAGAGCAAAATACAAATTCTAAAGGAACTCAGAATCAGAATGTAGATTCAACACAAGCTCAATTGGATCCTAAAGCTGAACTTCAGAAATCTTTAGAACAAAATATTAACGATCTTGATGATATCCTTAAAGCAAGGTCAGACGATTACGAGGAGAAAATGAAAGATCCTAAATGGCGAGCAAAAATGAAGAACATGATAGAGAAGGCAGAAAAAATGACAGACGAAGGAGAGGATGAAGGAGAGGATGATGAGGATGAAAAAGAGGAGAAAGGTAAAGGAAAGATGAAAAAATCATTGGACGATGTAGTATCAGAAAATGAAGAAATCATCGACGCAGTTCCAGTTTTGAAATCCTTTGTAAAAGTATTGGAAGGATTGACCAATACAGTAGAACAACTCCAGAAATCACTGGAGGAGAATAATGACTTTCAGAAATCACTTGCTAAAGTTGCTTTGGATGAATCTAAACTTATTAAATCAATAAGTGACGAAGTAGAAAAAATAGCAAAGCAACCATTACCAGTAAAAGGTAAGATTAGCAAAGAGCAAATTCTAAATAAGTCTTTTGGAGAAGAAACAGGTTCAATGGTTCCATCACGAGGAGATTTAGAATCAGTTAAGAGCATCCTGTTAAAATCTGTACAAGATGGAGAATTATCTTCTATGGAGATTTCAAAATGGGAGATGTATAACTACAATATGCAAGCACTTTCCCCAAAAGCATTGTCAGTTATAGAAAGAGGGATAGGAGGTAAAAGATGAACTTAGCAGGAAATGAACTTTTTAATGATATTGGCTTGATGTCCAATCATTACGGAGAGGCAGGGCAGAAAGAAATTCTTGATATTGTAAAAGCATTACAAGCTCAAGAGGGTGTTACTGACATAGCTAATTTAGCTGCAGGTGGTGCCTTACAACCACAGAGTTTGGAAACTCAGTTAGCTATGTTGACATTCCAAGAAAAGCATCTTAAGTTCTTCAAAGACATTGGTGTTCATAAAGCATTCAGTACATTGGAAGAATATTCTGTACAAGATGGCTATGGAACAGAAGGTGGGTTTGTAGGACAGATGGAAAACCCAGAAGAAGACGATGCAGAATTTCAAAGAAAATATGCTGTTATGAAATATATCAGAACCTTGTGGAGAGTTTCAGATGTATTACAGTATGCTAGACTTATTACAGATGCAGAAGTAATCAACGTTCAGGCATCTATGATGAGAGCATTAAGAACAACAGAAAGACAATTGTTCTTTGGCGATTCTACTATAATTCCTTCAGCATTTGATGGAGTAATAGCTACAGTCAAAAACCTGGCACCGAATAATATATTTGATTTAAGAGGTGCAAATATAACAGAATACAACATGAAGTTAGGAGCAGAAGTAATAGCTGCTAACTATGGTACACCAACCAAGATGTACACTTCACTTTCTGTTATGTCTACTATTACAAATATATTGGATTCCTCAAAACAAAGACTTATCCAGCAAGAAGTTGGAGGAGCTTTTGATTTAGGACATGCAATCAAAGGTGTAAAAACCGCCTATGGAGACTTTGCACTAGAGCCAGATATTTTTATAAATCCAGAATCACAAGGGGTTCCAAAGATAAAAGACACTTCAAACCCAGGTTCATTTGTAGAAGGGGCAAGCTCAGTAAAAGCACCAGCAACTCCAACATTTACTCTATCAGCAAATACAGGCGTTATTGGATCTTTGTGGTCTTCAGTATCAGGAGATTCAGGTGGGGCAGTTGCAGGAACATACTACTACAGAGTAGTTGCTGTTAACCAGTATGGGAAATCAATGGCAGCTGCAGCACAATCTGTCGCAGTAGCAGCAGGTGGAAGTATTTCTATAGTAATTACTTCAGGTGGTGGGGCTTATGCACCTACAGGCTATGAAGTATATAGAGGAACTACACCAAATGTAACTGGAGACAGTATTCTTTATATGGGTTCAATAAAGAAGGGAACAGGAGCAACGACAACTTATACAGATCTAAATGGAGACCTTCCTGGAACTTCACAGGCTGTATTGATGGACTTGACTGCAACAGGAGAATTGAGAACCGTAAGCTTAGCTCAATTAGCTCCTATTCACAAAGTTGAATATGCAAAAATAGGTCCATACAGATGGGGGACGGTCAATTTTTATTGCGTGCCAAAATTTTATGCGCCCTTGAGGTTTGTTGTATTCCGAAATATTGGCGTCAACAAATTAATCCGAAATCAATTAATAGATTTGTAGGATTTTATATTTAATAACAGGGAGTTAAAAATTCTCCCTGTTATATTAAAATAAGGAACTAACAATGAGTCAAACACAAAGAAGAAATATATCACCACAAGACATTCAGCAAGCAAGTGTAAATCGTCAAAACACATTATCAGGTACTTCATTAACGGTAAAAGACAGTGGAAATGCTGAAAGTAGTTTTTTTATAACTTCTATTATAGGAACCACTGTTACCCTAGCTGACAAAGATGGAAGTGCAATTATGGTAGTACCTAGTTCAATTTCCTTTTATACTCCTATTAGAGTAGATGGAGGATTTCAATTATCAGCTAGTGCAACTGCTTATGTCACATATTTCTGGTTATAGGAGCTAACATTGAAGTCTAGAAACTATGCGATAATAAATGAAGATATTTTATTCACATATACATTCTTCAGTAATGGAAATCCTATAGATGTTTCTAGCTGGACAAAAATAGAAATATACGATGATGATCCTAGAATCAATTTATCTGCTAATATTGTTCAAACTATTCTACCAGCAGATATAATAAGAATAAGCACAGGTGAATATCAAGCTATAATGGATGCAGTAACACTTCCAAAAACATACTATGATAAACAAATCTACATAGATTGGGATGGAATAACACAGATAGAATATAATTCTACAAAAGTAAGACTTGCTGTAGACGAGGGAGTAGTAAGAAAGAAGAAAGGTTTTAGTTTCAACAATCCAGACTTAGACTATAATGGAGGATGGGGAAATATAATAACACCAGACGAAGTAAGACTAATTTATATATTTGGTAATCCAATAGTAGCTCCAAATGGAGAAGCATTACAAGATGATGCATTACAGGTTATGATAGATAATGCAGTGGGATTAGTTGAAAGAGAATTAAATATCAAACTCATAAAAAAGAAGTTTATTGCTAGAGGACCCAATATGGACAGTAGACCAGAAATATCAGGAACTCCGGGAATAGATTATGAATATGACGAACCTTATGATTTTGATAGAGAAATCTTTAATAATAAATTCATGTACATCAAGTTAAGAAACAGACCTATAAACAAAGTATATCAAGTAATATTTAGAGATCCATTAAACAATACAGTAGCAGACATAACTACATGGTGTAAACCTAATTACGAAAGAGGAAGTGTTGAATTCTTTCCTCAATATGGAAATCTAAACATGATGTTCTTGCAATCCAGTTGGTTTGTAATGGGAAATTTTATTAATCAAACAGAAAAATATCCGGATGCTTTTTACATAGATTATGATGCTGGGTTAGATTCTGTTTTACACATGAGAAAGAAATATCCAGAGCTGTTTGCTATTATAGGTTCAATAACAGCAATTCAGGCATTACTGTATGCTAGTATAGGAAGAGCAAGCGGAATAGCAAGTCAGAGTATAAGCATGGAGGGGATAACGGAGAGCTATAGTACCACCATGTCGCCCGAGAACATTTTTTACGGGAGTGAAGTTCGCAATCACCAAAAAATAGTTTCAGACTTTATGAAAGCTAATAGATGGAAATACAGTGGGTTGCAATTAGCAGCATTTTAGGAGGTTTTTAATGGAACAGCCATTTTTAAATGAAGATAACAACTTCTTCAAGTCTTTTGGATTAGATGATCAAGGAATGCTAAAAGCAAGAAGTCATAAGTATCTTCGCAAGGAAGGAAACAAATATATCTATAAAGAAACAGATCTGGGAAAATTAACTGATTTACAACATCATGGATCAGAAGATGAAAAGAAAAAAGCAGAAGCAAGATTAAAGAAATTAAAGGAAGAGAAAAAAAAGAATAAAAATTGAATCGTTGATTCATATTAATATATAATAAAGGAGGATAAATAAATGAATGATACTTTAAAATCATTAAATAATTGCTGTCCTGCATTAAAGCTGGAACAACTTGGAAGCTGGATAGATCAAGTAAACAATAATCTAGTTGGTTTATTTGTAACCAAGTGGTATGTAGATAAAACAAATGGATCAGATACAAATGCAGGAGATGCTTTAAGTCCTTTTGCTACAATACAAGCAGCAATAAATGCAGCTAGTGCAAGAGATGTTATTATTATTAAAGCAGCAACTGTAGCAGCAGGAGGAACAGACCCAGTAGATTATGCAGAGAACCTTATTATCCCAGCAGCAAAATTTGGATTAGCATTGATAGGAGATAACAAGGGTAGGACTCAAGGTGGATTACCTGAAATTAAAAAAGGATCCGGAAGTTCTCCATTACTTACAGTAAGGGCACCGGGTTGTCTAATAGCTAATTTAGGATTTAATGGTGCAGGTTCGACCGGAGGAGGAATCCTTTTAGACGATGATGGTTCTACCAAAGTAGCATTTGGAACTACAATTGTCAACAACCATTTTAAGAATTGTAAAGGAACAACAGCAACAGATGCAAGAACAGGTGGAGCAATTATGTGGTCAGCACAGGGAAATGCTTGGCAGGTTCTTATACAAGGAAATAGATTCTACAAAAATGTAGGGGATATTGTGTTGTTAGGGACTGGAGGTTCAGTACCACAAGATGTTATTATAGAAGATAATATCTTTTCAGGTCCAGCAGCAAGTGTAGATTGTAATTTATATCTTGCTGGAGGTAGTGGAATGAATGGTGTAATTATTAGAAATAATTCATTTACAGCATTCCCAGCAATTGGAGCAGGTTCTGTTGTAAGGTTTGCAGATCTTACAGGTTGTATTGGAACACTTGAAGGAAATAACTTTGCTGATACAGGTACATCTACAGGTTATGGAGCAGCAAAAGCAAAGGCAAAGGTACCAACAACTGTATTGATGAGCAGAAACTATTCAGAAGGTGGATTGATCACAAGAGAATAAAAGGAAAGTATATGAATAAAAAATGTCTTAATTGTATGACAGTTCAACCAGATACACATGATATATGTGAAAAATGTAATTCAACGAAATTCGAATTGATTCTAGAAGAGCCTTTATTGAAAGTAGAAGCTTCAAAAGAAGAAAAAGAGAATTTCAAAGAACAAATAAATTCAGATGTAAAATCTGGATTAGAAGCAGAAGCTTCACAAAATAAAGAAGGAGGATTAAATGAGTGAATCAACTTATGATTTAAACAACCCAGGTCCTAATTTAGGAATCGTGGATCCAAAAAACGTTCCAAATGCAGTATTAGAATCAAGAATGGTTGGTATAGCAACAGACTATAAAGCAATTCCAGTAGCTTTTGTTTATGACGTTACTATAGGTGCAGCTGCAATAAAAATATTTGATGCAGCAGCCCCTTATGCATTTGAAGTTGTTGATGTTATTATACAACCAAGAGGTGCTTCAACAAATGGTACCATAAAGATAACTGATGGAACAAATGACATCACAAATGCAATAACCTGTGCTACTGATAAAACAATGGCTAGAGCAGGAACAATTGATAATGCATATTCTTCTATTGCTAAAGGTGGTACTTTAGAAATAGTATGTGCAGGAGATACAATAGGTAATACTATTGCTCTCGTGACAATATTAGCTGTAAAGCGATAGTTTCATAGCTCCTTGGTTTTCTTTCCATGTCTCAGGAGTAGGGGGAAGAAATTCCCCCACTTATTTAAAGGAGTTATTGAATGGCTACTAACAGGAATGCAGGAACAGATGCTATAATCATCAGAGGACGTCCTGATCTACATGAACAAACCCTCAATCGTCAAGGACAGTTTGTAAGATTGCTTCATGCTAGAAAATGTGCCTGCATTAAAAATGGTAAAGCAGATTTGTTCTGTAGTCTTTGCAAAGGCAAGGGCTACAGGACTTTCTTCCAGAGTGATATACAAGTATTGGAAGAAAATTCACCGCACTATGATGATGGTTATGTATACCCTTATTGGGTTCCTGTTTCATCAGTAGAAAAAGTTCAGAAGTTTTTGGCTCCAGCTTATGGAGGAAATGTTTTCTATGATGTGGAAGCAATCAGCAGTAATTCAATTAAACTTGTAGACAATGGAAAATTAGCACATTATTTTGAACCATTAAAAGTAACCTATAAATATCAGAACAGTGAACAGGTAACAAATGAAAATTCAATGCACCTGGGATTGGATTACTTATTATATACTCTAGCATCAGAAATAGATACAACAAAAGAAACATCAAACCCCTTACAAATCTACGGGGATATAATTTCTGTTTCTAGAATATATAATAAAACTCAAGATCTTACTTATACATTAGATTATTTTAATAAAAGTCTTATAGCAATACAAAGTGATTTAGGAAATGTTCTTTCAATACAATATACAGGAACAGGAACAGCCTGCAATTTAACTATAAACCCAGTTGGAAGCCTTGCTACAACTGTGATGGGAGGACCTGGAGGGGAGAATTTAAATATTACTTTGTCTGGTTACATGACAATAGGAGATCTTGTAAATTACATTAACACGATTTCTTCTTATTCAGCAACATTATTAGGTGCTACAGGGATATTGACAACAAAGCTGAATGCAATAACTTCCGGAGATAATTTAGACATCAAAACAGTTAAGAATCTAAAGGCTACAGAAACCCCTCCTCTTATTACTGATGTATTGGAAGTAGATTATATATATGTCAAACCAGTTCTTGCTATGGTAGCAAGAGTAAAGTTGGACAATCCTTTAGAAAAGATGGCAGAGGATATTAAGATAGGTGATGTTATGTTAACTCTTCTAGGTTCTATGTTTGTATCTAGAGGAGATTTGTTTAGTGTAATGTCCACTATCTTAAAAGGACAAGCACTTATTATTCGAGGACGTGCAGATTTTGATGAACTTCCTGCTTTTGATGTAACAGAAATTGTAGACAAGATAGAAGATGAAGACGGTAATGTTTATACTCCTACCCAATTTGAATTGAGAGAATACAATAATTTGGTATGGACAACAAATACAAAACCAGCAGCAGGAAAGAAATATGGAGTGAATTATTTATATCGTCCTACTTACATGATATACAGAGCAGAGACTCAAAATGTCAATGTAGGAAATCGTCGTTATCCTTTTAGAGCTTATGCTCGTTTATGTAACAAATTAACTTTAAAGGATTTAGAAATAAATCCATAGGAATAGAAAATGATGCTATATAAACTATCACAAGATAGTAAAGAGCTAGATAAGATGTTTAAAAAGATGTCTCCACAAAATTTTAAATTATATGCCAGATTTCTATTAAGAGCTTTAAGTAATGACATCAGATCAGTATGGATGCAACAGATTTTGAAGTCTAATGCTAAAATGGGATGGAAAAGACAATATGCAAGTTCAATACAAATAAGAGATGCAAAAGGAGCAGAATTAACATCAGAGATATTTACTGATTCTAAATATGCTTTTTGGATAGAAAAAGGAATTAAAAGATTTGACATGAAACAAAATAAAGGACCTAAAGGTGGATTGTTAGGAAAGGGAGCAAAAAGGAATGAAGAGACTGGAGAACTATATAGAGTAATATTTATGAGAAAAGGAACTCCAGGAACTCAGCACATGGGAACTCCTATACCCAGTGTACTATATGCAAAGGTAAAACAGCTTCCAATAGGTAAATTCCTAATAAATACACAAAATATAAAACCAGATAAAAATACAACAAAGAAAGAAAAGCAAGATATTTTAGCAGGGCATTATGAAGGACTAGGAAAATCCAAGTTTGGTGGATACGGAACGTTTAGAGTAGTAACTCAAAGAAGTAAAGGATGGTTTTACCCAGGCTCTAAAGCTGTAGAAATATATCCATCAGTTGGACAAATGATACCTGGAAGAGTAAAGAAAGTTTCTATAGAAACAATAGAAGTAGGTTTAAAAAGATTGATGAAAGAGGCAGGATAATGGCAACAATTCCTATTGTAAAATTCGCAGTGGAAGAAATCAATTACTTCATCAAGTATATGGTAGACCATATTGCTGAATATGGATTATCTGAATTAACCAATAACTATATGGGGGATATTCCCTCCATTCAAAATTGCCATCCTTTAGCTCTAGAATATGGTAATATGCTTAATGCAGATGAACAAGGAAACTATACTTCTATATTGCCAGCAATAGGTGTAGAACTTACAAGTGATGACGAGGCAGGACAGCAATTCTTGGGTTCAGGAAATAGAAATGAAGAAATTACACAGGATTTTATAAACAATGAATCAGCAATAGATATAAAAAACAGGTTTTCTCAAGGAAGTATTTTATCAAAAACAAACTTAACAAATCTCCAAGCAATGAAAACAGCTAAAGGAACAGACAAGCTTTGGAGTAAGAAAATGTCTTACTTAGAAGACGTTCAATTAGCAATAAGTATTTGGTCAGATCATTGGGAGATTACAAGAATACTTTATGTGGTAGTAAGAGATCTATTAAAAAGAATCAAACATGATATATCAAAAGATGGAGTAAAGAATCTAAAAATAAAGGGAACAGGAGCGATTTATAATTTTGAATTCAATACCACACTCTATGGAGGAGAATTCACAATTACTTTCATCAACACCCATCATCAAATAATTGTAGACGATTCTTTGGATACAATAAAATCTGTAGAGGAGTCTATAAAGTCTCCTTATCCAGAATCAAAACCAATTTTTAAGTCAATAGGAGGATAGAATGGCAAAGAAAGATTTAGATAACTCCTCTGTGGATATAAATCCTAAAGAGGAAGTAAAACAAGAACCAGTTATACAGTTGAAACCAGAAACTAAATATATGATGGAAACATTTCTGGAAGAAAATGCAAAAACAAAATCCAGTGTATCAATGAGAGCCGGATTTAAAGCATGGCATATTCACATGCAGAAGAACGACCCAGCAGAAAAAAGAACAATTTCTAATTGGGAACAACTTCTTCAAACATATTTGACAAGACCAATTAACAAATAAAGGAGGTAAAAAATGTCAGGTGTATTAGCAGTCTCATGGGAAGGACAAGATCTATATATTCCAGGCGCCTATTCTAAGCGTAATACCAAAGGAAATGCAACTGGAGGAGCAACAAGTTCAGGTATAGTATTGATAGGGGAATGCAGAGCAGGTATTCCATTCAATGCAACAACAGATTATCCAAACCCAGAGGATAGAATAAATTGGGTAAGTAATACTCTAGAATTAAATGCAATTCTTAGAGATGGACCTGCTTACTATGGAGCATTATTTGCTCTTACTCCATCCAATCAAGAAGGTGTAAATGGACCTTCACAGGTAGGGGTTATAAGAGTCAACAAGGCAACACAGTCATCAAGGACTGTTCTTAACACAGAATCAGCAGCAGTTTTAGATATTAAATCTAAAGATTATGGGTTGTATACAAATCAAATCAGGACAAAAATATCAGCAGGAACAAATGTTGCTAACAGCTATAAAGTAGTAGCAAAAATAGAAGATACTACAATTACTATTGACGACATTATTGATCAGATGTTTTCAATACAATATACGGGTAATGGTGCTGCTTGTGTTGTAGCTTTAGATCCAGGCACTCAAGTATTGGTAACAATAACAGGAGCTAACAGTGGAGATTCTCCTACAATAACTACAACAAGTACCACTGGAATAGTACCAGGAATGGTATTATATGCAGGAGGAACAGCAGACATAACTGGACCTGTTGTTGGTGTAGTTGTTTCTATAGTAACAGATACCAGTATTACAATAGATCAACATATAACGAATGCTAATTCAGGCAAGACTTTCTTTTTCAAGAGTGGAATGTTGACAATGTCTTCAGCAGATACTCCAGCAGACAATATAGGAGTAGATTTAACTGGATATGATACAGTAGGAAACTTGGTAGCTTATCTACAAACACTTACAAAATATTCTGTTGCACTTATAGGCGACGGTACAAAATTAGTTTCAAAACTAGATAAAATTCTAGTAGCAGATGCATTAAGTATCAAAACTCAAAAGACAATATGTGCAACACTGCAAGAAATTATAGATCAAATAAATGCTAATTCCTCAATCCTAGTTGCTACTTTACATACAGCAGCAGTAAGAAGACTTCCAACAGCAGATGCTGATTATGTTTTCTTAACAGGAGGAGTGGAAGGAAATACTCCAGTAACACAAGATTACCAAGATGCATTAGATCAAATATGTATGGCAGTAGATCTTTCATTACTAGGAGTTATGACAAGTGATTTAGGAATTCAATCAGCTGTATCAGCACATTGTACCTATATGTCAGGTATAATAGGAAGAAATGAAAGACAAGCATGTTTTGGGTGTGGATTAACAGATCCAGATGATACAATAAAATCAAATGCACAAGCAATAAACAATTCATTAGCAGGATATTGTGGTACAGGAATCCAAAGGTATGACAAAAATGGAATTCTTCAAACATGGGATGCTTACTATAAGGCTTGCGAGATTTTAGGAATGGCAGCAGGTAATTTGGTAACATTCTCTCCAACAAACAAAATGATAAATGCAATTAAAGCAACAAGAAAATATACTCCACCAGAAAAGATAGCATTTATAAGAGCAGGAGTAATGGTAGCAGAATCCTCAAATCAAGGAGGAATAAGAACAGTAAGAGCAATAACAACATACCAAACAGCAGATCTAATATTAAACGAATGGCAGGGAGTAAGACTGTCATTGTTCATAACAAAGGATCATAGACAATATGTAGAATCAAGAATAGGGGAACCCGGAGATGCAACTGCATTAGAAAGCTTAAAGAATGCAGCAATTTCAAGACTTGATTATTATGTAGAACAAGGATATTTTGTAGTAGATCCTCAATTTGGAAATGCTTACAGGAATGTTCAATTCACTATTACTGGAGATGTTTTCAAAATAACTTATGAAGCAACCATAGTAATTACAATCAACTTTATACTTACCACAGCAAACTTTGTGGTAATTGGACAAATACCATCATAAAGTCTTTAATATAGAAAGGAGGTAAAGATGAAATTTTTAAAGATATTTTTTCAATTGATAATTGGAATACTTTTTGGAAAGTTTAAATATGCATCAGATACACCAGTAATGGCAGGTCTGGATGCAGTAGTTCGCTTTCAGGGAAAGATAATAGCCTACGCAACCGGTATAGATTGGGACGAAGATTTTGAGCTGCAAGGAATCAGGACGCTAGGTTTTCATGGGGATAGAGATTTTAAATCTATGGGTTATACAGCATCTTTTAATGTTGGATCCTTTGTTTTGTCCGGTGGACAGATAGAAGGAGCTTTACCAACACCAGAAAGAGCAACTATACTAACCACAAAATTGACAGAATTTGAAGTAATAGACCTGGCAACAGGAAAAACACTTTATATTCTTCAAGGATGTAAATGTGGAGGAAAAGCAACAACTTTGGATGCTAATGCACTAGCTACAAAAGCAACTAGATGGAGATGCAAGAATGTGAAACCCATGGAAGTAAGTTAATAATAAACCAAGGAGCATGAAATGGAAGAGACAATTAAATTTAGAAAACTTATAATTACAAACGCAGAAAGAGAATTTCAAACAACAAAAGGTGAGGATACTTTTTCAGTTAAGATACCTCTACCTATAGAAAAATCCCAAATTATAACAAGGATAGCGAGAGCTACAGGTGGAATGGATGTAAATTCATTTAAGCCTGAAGATTATGATTATATTACAATGATAATCACTCTTAATGCTGTTATAGTAGCAAAGCCTGATTGGTGGGATGGGGCTGATAAGTGTCCCGATGAAGGCTTGCTTTGGGAACTATATAAATTCTACATAGATTCCGAAAGACAATTTCAGGAAAATTTAAAAAAAAATAGTAACGCAAAAAAGATGGAAGGATGAAGAGAACTTTCTGGATTTGTGGATAATGGATAAATTCAATATCCTTCCTACAGATAGAAGGTTTTTGGATTTAGAAGAGGAACAAAAAGAAGCAATATTTCTGGGTTTGAATGATATGCCAGATTTGGCAGTAATGAAAAGAATTATTACAATAAATACCCAGATAGAAGAAGTAAAAGGAAAGAATCCTTTAGATCTAGTTCCAAAAGATAGAATCAGAACAATGAGAACAGTATTTAAGAAACAGAATATGTCAAATGAACAAATAGAACTAGAGATTAAAAAATATGCTGCAACTTTAAAGAAAGCAGAGATAGAAAAATTAGAGAAGGGGAAATTCAACAATGTTTAATATGGATGAATTTAAATTCAAGATTAATATTATTGATGAAACCAAAAAGAATCTTGCTCGAGCAAAAGACAACTTTAAAACTTTCTTTAAGAATATTTCTGGGTCTTCAAAAACAGATTTTGGAAAAGCATCAAAAGATGTAGAAAAATACTACAAGACACTAAACACAGAATCTAAAAAGTTTAAAAAAGGACGAGGAGTAGGAGAAGGTGTTACTCATGTTCTAGAATCTGTAAATAGAGAAGATGTTGCTTTAATGCAAGCAATGAAAGAAAAAGGTAAATCCTTAAAAGAAGATCTCCAGCAAAGAAGAAAAGAAAAAAGTGGAACAGGTTTTGGAGATGAATCATCTTCAGATATAAGAGGACAATCCAGACAAGCAAAATTCAGAACCATTACAGCAACGGAATTAACTGTTTCAAAAATAACAGGAGCAAAAATACAAGGTGGAGGAACTGGATTAACTGCACAGGATAAATTAAGAGAAGAAATGAAAGATGTTTCAGGTACAGGAAAAACAGGTGGTGGAGGAGGAGCTTTAGGTAAAGCAGGAATTGCTGGTGCAATTATAATGGCAACTATAGGTGCAGTTTATGGTATTCTATCAGCCAGGGCAGAAGCATTCAGAACAGCAGGTAATGCACAAATGCAGGGAATCCAACAAATGGGATTTGGCAGTACAACAGGTCCAGCAGGTTTTTACAGAGGATTTATGAGGAATCAGAAAGGACAGGATGTTGTAGATGCAAGGAATGCCTATTATGGATTAACAGGTTCACAGCAAGTAGAGATGATGAGTTCCTATGCTAAACAAACGGGTGGAGGAAGAAAACAAACAGAAGGAATTGTTAATCAATTAGCACAGTTACAAAATGCTTATGGATTTGGACCTGGACAATTAGGTGAGTGGGCTGGAAACTATCAAAGATTTGGACAAGGACAAAACGGTGTATCAACTTTAATGAAGACAATGCAGACAGCAAAAGATGTAGGAATGGGTGGAGCTAGATCAGAAGAATTTATAAGAGATATGCAAGAAGCACTTACTCAAGCAGTTATGCAAGGAAGTCAAAGATCAGTTGATGACTTAGATAAATCCCTGGGTGCTTTAATGAAAACTTCAGATGAAAGATTAAAAGCTATGGGTCCAGAAATACTACAATCAGCAATGCAGACAACTGGACAAGCTGCGATGATGGAAGGTGGATCAAAAGAAAGTTTTGTCTTCCAAGCAGTACAAAGAGGAATGCAGAAAAAAGGAATGAGAGCTGGATTATCAGATGTACAAGACGAATTAAATGATCATTTATTAGAAACTCAGCAAATGACAATAGATGCAGTAGAACAGTTAATGGGTAAAGGAACAAGAAATGCAGCAATGATGATGCAAAGAGTTGTTCCAGGTTTTGAAAAGTTTACAGATCCAAGACAGATATTAAAAGAAGCAGAAAATATAAAAACAGGAGCACCTGTTACTGGAACGAAAGGATACGTTGGAGCAGAAATTAGTGATAGATTAAAAACACAAAGAGAATCAATGTATTACACTCAATTCCAGGATGTAAGAGAAAGTGCAAATACTCTTATAGATGCAAATAAACTTTGTGCGGCAGCAGTAAACGAATTCAGAAATGCACTAGAAAATACAATTAAAGGAATCTCAGACTGGATTGGAAAACTAACAGGACTTTCAAAATCAATGCCTACTACTTCACACAAGATATCACATTAAGGATAGAAGATGAGAACTAGATCTCCTAGAATAAATGTAACATATACTTCAGTTTCGGGAGACAGAATAGAATTAATATCTGCAGAATTTGGAGGAGATATCTTAGCAGTAGAGACAACAAAAACAATAGATCAACCAGCGGGAACATTTACTATAACCTTGATAGGCAGAAAAGACTTTTCATATCTTTTTAATATTCCAAAACCAGATAAAACAGCTTATGAGATATTCAGACCAGCAGGACTTGTAGACATCTACATCAATAATAAAGAAATAATGCTTGGAATGGTAGATGATGTGAGAAAAAAGGTATCTATTGGGCAAGATGGAAAACCTGCTAGAAATTGGGTTATTACTGGAAGAGATTTAGGAGCTATTCTTATAGACCACAAAATATGGTATGATGATAATTTGAATATAAACAGAACTTATCAAAATTCAATATTAGCTGGATTAAGTTCATTTGGAACTTTAATGAACCTTACTACAGCTCAACTAATGGAAAAGATAATAAATGTTTGGATAATAGGTGTAATAAATCAAAATAGTGCTAGTCTTAATGTAAAGCCATTTCAATTTGCAGATGGAAGCAAGATTCAAGATAAGTTTGTTGCATTGCAAGACACAAATACATCTTATACAGTTATATTAGGTGAAGGAACAGATCAATTAGTTCCAACTGGAGTATCTTTGGTAGGAAAGGGAGCAATTTCTCATACTTGTAATAATGATAATTTTCTTATGCAGTTTTCTATGTTGTCTACTCAATGCGATCTGTACAATTATTTAAAACATCTTTTGAATGCTCCTTTTAATGAATTATTTGTTGATACAGGAGATACAACTCATGTATTAACAAGTGGCTCAGTAGCACAATTAGCTCAAGGAAAAGTATACTTAGTTTTAAGACCCACACCTTTTGATGATAGAAATCTGGACTCTAATGTAATAGTTCCAGACGCTATGAAGAACAATGATAACACCTCTACAACAGCAACAAAAGTTATAAGTGATCCTTATAATATTCCTTCTTTAGTTTCTATGAATGATCTAATAGATAATCCACTTACTTGTCATGTTATTACAGACGATGACTGGATAGAAAAAGATTTAGGAATGGGAAGGAATATGAAGCCTTCTACTTATTATGCGATGCCTTCTGGTGGAGTAGTAACAGCACTGCAAGGTAAAGCAATGATACCTCCTTTGTATGATGATATAGCATTAAGAAAATATGGATACAATCCAATGCAGTTTAATCTTAATGCTATCAATTTTAATGTTCCACAAGAAACAGATCAAGCAGGAATGGTACAAGTATGTCAAGCATTCCAGAATAAAGCCTATATGTGGTACAGAAACTTAGATAGATTCCTTAGAGGATCTATAGTTCTTAAAGGAGATGAAACAATAAGAATTGGTCATGTTCTAAAATATGAAAGAACAGACTTTGGAGAAATAGAAGAAACATATCATGAGGGATATTACTATATTGTAGGGGTAACTAATAGATGGATATATGGACAGAATTATACAACACTTGCAACAGTAGAAAGAGGAGTATCCAAAAAAGAATTTGGAGTTATAGAGAGTGTATAAGGAGAAATTATGAATATAGAATCTAATGAAGATGCTTTAGATAAACTATATGATGCAAGAATTGGAATAGTAAATAATGTATATATAGGAAGCAAAAACAATCCAGCAGATCTGAGAATCTACTGCGACATTACTTTGTTTCCTTCAGGAGAATTTACCGAAGTTCCTTTATGGGGAGGAACAATGGACTATTTAACAAAGTTTCCTCATGGATTATTTAATTTACCCAGACAGAAACAAATGATTCTAATTCTTTTTGTAAAGGCTAACCATGAGAATCCAGTTGCAGCAATACCTCTTCCTTATAACTATGATAATGATGATCAATACAAACAATTGTTCTATAATATTGTTGAGAGTGTTGACGATTTGGGAATCTACCACTACTCAGGCACAAGACAAATAATGAGAGCAAATGGAAGTATAGAAACTCAAAAGAGAATAGAGGAGACTCCAAACAATTTTGTCAATCATACTCTTAGATTAGAAATAAAGTATGAAGGCAGTTTACGAAAAAAAGTAATAACCGATGTTGATAATAATTTGGTAATAACAATAACAGGGGAAGATGTAACAATTGTAGATAAGAAAAATCAGCAATTTATAATGCACTCAAAAGACAGTGAGGAATATGTAGAATTAATTGACAAAGCAGGTCAAACTGTAAAAATGGATTCCACACCAGGAACAGAAAATATAAAATTGACTGCAAAGAATGGAGATTATATAACTATAAAAAACGGTGAAGTAGATGTAAATGGAAGCAATAAATCATTTGTTACTTATACAGAATTAAATACAGCATTGAGCACCTTCTTGGCTTTACTGAATGCTCATACTCATACGGGGGTTACAACAGGTTCAGGAACATCCGGATCTCCGGCAACCCCAATGACATTGGATATATCTGCTTCACAATCACAGAAGGCAAAAACAGGATAAGAAGTAATTTACAAAATTGCTTTTTTTATATATAATATGTAAGGGGAATAACAAGAATGAATCTTTTGGATATTTTGAGTGATGCTTTCAGTTTCACAGGTATTTTTTCATTTGAATTCTTTAGCAGAAATCCTCAAACAAGTCAACTTGGAGGATGGCTGACAGAATTATTTTTCTTACTCCCACCAGAAGAATATACAATTCAAGAAGGATATAAAGCAACTGTTACCAAGACAATGAGCGATGCGTGGGTAGATGATTTTGGAAATGACATTAAGGTAATAAAATTAACAGGTTCTTTATATTCTTACTATGTAGGAAATATATTCAATTCAGAAAACATTCCAGTCAATACAGGCATATCTGGTTTAGATGAATTTTTTAAATTAAGATATATAGTTTCAAGATTCAGAGATCCAAATGGAACAGATAATCATTCAGAATTAAAATCAGTATTTCCAGAAATAAATGCTTTGATGGCTTTGATAGGAAGTTCAAAAGCAACTTATGAAAATATAGGTATAGTCTATCACGACTACGATGATAATAATCATTACGAAGTAATATTCACCAACTTTACAATGTCAAGAAGTAAAGCAGATCCATGGACAATAAACTATACTATAGAAATGAAAACAATAAGAGAATATTCAGGAATCTATTCTCTTGGACTAGGAAGAGTATTAAAGAAAGAATCTTTGAGTGACATATTAACAGCAGCAAGAGATCAATTCTATAATGTAATAGCAATAAGTCAGCAGTTATCCAGTCTGCCTTCAGAAATATCAGATGACTGGAATCAGGTTGTATCTTTTGCAAATGACATGATAGCAGGAGTACAGAGTTTGGTAGACAATACTATAACAGACTACACTCAAATAATTACCAATGCACTTAATACAAGAGATCAATTAGTTAATATTGCTTACAATATTACAAAAGTAATATTTTCAGATAAGATTAGTGAGAGTATAGACAGCATATTAACAAAATACAGAGAGGAAGATCCAAACTATTTAATCACAAACCAAAATTATATAAATGTTCTAGCAGGAATATCTGGAATGAATTTAGCTTTATCCTTAGTAATAGCAATAGATAAATTTGTGAATAACTTACAGAAGAAAGAAATATCAGTTTCAGATTTAGTATTAACAGCAGAACAGTTTGAGAAGAATATACCTAATAACTTTGTTGCTTCTGATACAGTACAAAGGGGTTATGTCTATAAAGATTCAGTATATTATACAATCCAGTCTGGTGATACATTATCCAAGATAACAAGGAAATTTTATGGAGACTATTCACAATACAATTTAATCCTAGATGCAAATGGATTAACTACAGAAAGTTTTATAAATGATGCTATAGTAGGTCAGAATATAATGATACCACAGCAAACAGTTATCAATTATACCACACTTACAAAAAATCTAGTCTATACCAAAAGATTAGAAATATCTACTCCACAAGAAAGACAGCTTCAAGTTCTTGGAAGTGATTTGGACTTGGATTCAAATAGAGAATTTGTTGTAGATGGAACAGGAGATTTTGGAATGGTATATGGACAAGATTGCTATGAAGCTAATATCTTCGATAGAATAATATATCAAACAAATTCACTTAATCCACTGCATCCAGAATGGGGTATCAATCTTTATATAGGTAATGTTCCATCAGCAGTAATTCTGTCTAAATTAATAGATGCAGTAACAAAGCAGGTATCATTAGACCCAAGAACTAATTTTTGCTACATAAATAAGAAAGATGTAACAAAAATAGGAGATACAATAAAAATCAATTTAAGATATAAACCTTATTCTGGAAGTGAAAACGTGCTTGATGTAGGAAATCTATTAAGTAATGCAAGCATACAAACATAAAGGAGAAAAGAATGTCAGCAATATATCAACCTAAGACTAATGATCAGATATTCGATGCTCTTAAGAGATATCTTGTAGCAAATAATTCAGCACTTAATAATTTTAATACAGGAAGCAGACTAGCAACTATTTTGGAAGGTGTTTCACTTGTGTCATCAGAAACTCAGAATGATTTTTATCAAGGATTGCTGAAAGCAATACCGATAGCCATATATGCTGGTTTTAACTTCGCAAGACTCCCAGGAATAAAAGCATCTGGATACTTAGTATTCTCTAGATCAACAGCAGCAACACAAGATTATCCAATAGCAATAGGAACTCAAATAATATTGAATGGAATAAAGTTTGAAACAATTGCAGTAGGTTCTATTTTAAATGGTGCAACCGACTCAGCACCTATAGCAACTCAATGCACAATAGTTGGAACTCAAGGTAATATTTCAATGGGAGCAATAGATACTCTAGTAGGACAGGGTAGTTTTATAAATCAACCAGCTGGAGTTGAATCTTGTTCAAATGTTACTGCATTTACAAATGGAACAGACGAGGAATCAGATGCAGCAAGGGCTCAAAGATTCCTACTTTTTATCAACTCATTAGCGAGAAGCACAGTAAAAGGAGTATTATACGCAGCTCTTTCTGTAGAAGGAATAAAAAGTGTTTCATTGGTAGAAAATCTTCCAGATTATGGATGGATAACAATATATGCAGATGATGGAACAGGAACACTTCCTCCAGACAAGCAAACATTGATAGAAAAAATAATAAATGGAGATCAAAATGATTTTGCAAATTACCCAGGTTACAGAGCTGCAGGAATAAGCTTGGTAGTAACAGCACCAACAGTACATCAAATAAATATTACAGGTCAACTATACATATTAAGTTCAGGACAATTAACCGATGCACAGTACATTTCCTTAGCATCATCAGCAATTCAGACATATACAAATTCCTTAAAGATAGGAAAGCAATGGATATTAAGTGAAGCAATCACAGTTGCAATGAATTCACATAGAGATATTTATGACTTCCAGGTAAGTACACCTACTGGAAATGTTTCAGTATTAGCAAACGAAGAAGCAAAAACAAACAGTATAACAATTGGAGTCACTAGAGTATGAACTCACTCGAGAAGTTAAATGATTTTTTACAGATTTTCAATCGAGAAGAAGGGGAATACTTAAATCTGATTGGAGATGAAAGCAAAATAGATGTAATTGTAGACGGACTGGTAAAAATAAATGATTACAACAAAGGTTCAATTTCAAATCTGCTTCAATATGAAATGGATTTTGCTAGTTTCCTGGTAGATCAACTAGATCTAAGCAAAACAAAAAGCACCTACTTAGATTATATTGCACAGAATTTTTATGGAATAACAAGACAAGTAGGAGAAACAGACGATGAATTTTATGCTAGAATTATATTACAGATATTTGCTTTAAAATGTTCACCTTTGATAATATACGAAGCAATAAAGGATCTGGGAACAAATGTAAGATTGCAAGAGGGAGTAAATTATGGGGCATTTTGCGATGTAACCTTTTGTGATAATATCACTTATTTCCAAAACTTTACTTTTACAAGATTAACAGACCCAATAGATGTTCCTGCAAATGGAGTAGTAGGATGTTCCTTTAGTTCTGATGACACTTATTTGGCAGTTGTATCTACAGGAAATCCTCAATTGATTATCTATAAAAGAACAGGTGACACTTTCACAAAACTGGCAGACCCAACAAGCATTCCTACTATTGGAAGTTCTTATGATTGTCAATTTTCACCAGACAATAGTTATTTAGTGTTAGTGAACAACGGAAACAGTCCAGAAGTTTTTATTTATAAAAGAAATCAAGATGTATTTACAGCAATGATAAATCCCTTGACCCTTCCAGCTTCAGCATACAGATGTGCTTGGAGTCCAGATGGGACTTATTTAGCTTTTGCTTTAGAAACAAATCCTCAGGTAGCTATTTACAAAAGAGTAGGGGATGTATTTACATTGCTTACTAATCCAGTAAGTCTCCCAGCTGGAGGATGCACCAATTGCTGTTTTGATCCTAGTGGAACTTATTTAGTATTCACTTGCAATTCAGCACCTTATTTTGTTATATACAAAAGAACAGGTGACACTTTCACAAAACTGGCAGATCCATTATCTCTTCCAACAGGAGCAGGAGAAGGATGTTCCTTCACACCAGACAGTGGATATTTAGCAATAGCATCTAACGAGACTACGACTCCATTAAGAGTTTATAGAAGAGTAAATGATACTTTTACAAAGATAGCAGATATTACAGGATTACCAACAACCTCAGGTTCTTATTATACTTCCTATTCGTCTGATGGGATATTTTTAGCAATATCCTATGATGACTCACCTTATGTATATACTTGGCAAAGAAGTGGAGAAGTCTATACTCAATTGAGTGATCCAGATGTATTGCCTTTAGGTGCTAGTGAGATTGCTATTTTTTCGCATAACAGAAATTACTTGATTGCAGGCAGTGATTCGTCACCTTATTTAAACATATATAAAATGAATTCTAATATTGTTAAAGAAGCTTTTTGTGGAGCTTCTAATGGATTACCCTTTTTCTTTAGAATATTAGTTGATACAATAATATCAGAAAACTATATCAAGATGGTATCTATATGTGATGACTTTAGAGTAGCAGGAGTAAGATACAGGATAGAAATACTGGAACAGTATCAATTAACGTCTGCATTTTTTGGAACATTTTACTTTGGATGGAATGGTGAAAACATGGGATCCAGCCCAATTATTACTAGAGATTTCTTAGGAGGCAGTTAATGGCAAAAATAGTTAAAGTGAGTCAATATCAGCAAGCAACAGATTCTGATATGGTCAATATATCGAAATTCATTTATGAAACATTATTGAAAGATCTTGTTACTCATTGTATAGCAAATGCACAAGCAAGCATTATACCTACAACAGCAGGACAAAATATAGTAACCCAGAATACAGGATCAGACTACAATGTTAGAGTTTATCCTCACTTAGGAATAAAAACGGATGGGACTGTATTAATAAACCCCGCCATGCAAACCATAGCGATTGCACAGCCAGTATCCAGTATAAGAATAGATATACTGCAAGCAGATTTTACATACACAGCTCAGACATCGCAGAGCAGGTATTTTATAGATCCAGGTTCTCAAATAGTATCTTCCTTGAGCACAACTGTAGAATATTTAATAGATATGACAATAACAGTAAAACAGGGGGCAGAGGGAAGTGGAAGCGCACCTTTAGCAGACACAGGAAAATTGAAACTATGTGAAATAGCTGTACCGGTAAATGGAGGGATAGCAAACGCAAACATCTACAATGTTGTTTCTGCTTTTGGAGAAAATAACACGGGATGGACACAAGAACAAAATACAGTTATTATAATAAATTCTTTGCAACAGCATAGAACAAATGCAACTCTAGATCATCCTAATTTGAGTGTTACTATTGCTAAATTGGCAAATGCATCAATTCAGGATATTAGAACTGTAAATACACCTGCCATATATCTTGTTGCAGGAACAAGCACTTCAGTACAAGAAAT
>Ga0335069_10000230_pt1 | contig 97763 bp, 101 predicted proteins | sample Lox_Sample_11_FD_206714 | JGI IMG/M metagenome (GOLD analysis project Ga0335069, IMG submission 206714) | Soil microbial communities from Loxahatchee National Wildlife Refuge, Florida, United States - Lox_Sample_1.1 | ecosystem: Environmental > Terrestrial > Soil > Wetlands | place: USA... | reverse complement strand
TTGGTCACCGGGATCGATACCGTTGGCAAGTTGCTTGCGGGCTTCGCCGTGCTTGAGTCTCGCGTCCTTGAGTCCGATGGTGGGATAAACGCCAAGCGAAACTCGCTTCTCCTTGCCGTCGAAACGGTATTTGAAGCGCCACCACTTGCCCCCGGAGGGCGCGATCTCAAGATACAAGCCGCCGCCATCGAAAAGTCGCATGGTTTTGGCGTCCGGTTTCGCTCCACGGATGCGGATGTCGGTAAGTAACATTTGGGGGCAACTCAATTCGGAAAGTTGGAGTTGCCCCCAATGTTGCCCCCACCGACCACTAGATGTCAATAACCCGCCGTGGACCGCTTTAGATCATTTACACTATACAAATTAACAACTTATAGTGTATTTCCGGACGGCTTTGGATTTCTTCGGACTAACTTATGGTAGGCCGTGGCGGACTCGAACCGCCGACCAACGGATTAAAAGTCCGCTGCTCTACCAACTGAGCTAACGACCCACGGGAAGCGGCGGATTTTACATTATTTCGGGCGCGCGCTCAGCCCGAGCCCTCATGAATTCCTGTATTTCGTAGGATCAGCAAGGCCGGCCGCCTCGAATCCCGCCCGCCGCAGACGGCAGGCATCGCAGACTCCACATGCGCGGCCGGCGTCGTCCGCCTGATAGCACGACACGGTCAGCGCATAGTCGACGCCGAGCGCCGCGCCGCGGCGGATGATGTCGGCCTTGCGCAGATCGATGATCGGCGTGTGCAGCGTGAGCCGAACGCCTTCGACCGCGGCCCTAGTCGCAACATTGGCCAGCGCCTCGAACGCACGCATGTATTCCGGGCGGCAATCGGGATAGCCGGAATAATCCACGGCGTTGGCGCCGAAGAATATGTGCTGCGCGCTCAGCGTTTCCGCCCACGCCAGTGCCAGCGCCAGCAGCACCGTGTTGCGCGCCGGCACATAGGTGACCGGAATGCCGTCCTTGACGCCGTCGACCGGCACCGCGATGTTCCGATCGGTCAACGCCGAGCCGCCGAAGCCGGCGAGATCGAGTTTGACGACGCGGTGTTCGCGCGCGCCGAGCGCCTGCGCAACGTGCGCCGCCGCCGCCAGTTCGGCGCGGTGGCGCTGGCCGTAGTCCACGGACAGACCATAGCACTCATAGCCCTCGCTGCATGCAATCGCGAGCACGGTGGCAGAATCGAGCCCCCCTGAAAGCAACACTACCGCTTTCATCCGATCCGTCATTTCCGGATTTATTTTTTGGCGCCGAGCGCAGGCAGGCGGCGCCGCGCCTTGTCGGCCGCGGCGCTAAGCGGGTACTTGTCGATCAGTTCGCGCAGCACCTTTTTCGCCGCCTTGAGATCGCCGAGTTCGATCTGCGAGCTCGCGATGTTGAGCATCGCATCGGGCACCGAATCGCTATAGGGATAGGTCTTGATCAGTGCGCGCTGGCTGTCGATCGCCGACTTGAAATCGCGCGCGCTGTAGTAGGCGTTGCCGATCCAGTACTGGGCGCGCGGTGCGCGCTCGCTGTCCGGATATTGCTTGCGGAAATCCTGGAAAGCCGTGATCGCTGCCGGGTAATTGCCGATATCGAACTGATTCTTTGCCGCGTCGTAGGCCTGGTCTTCGCCGGTATTTGCGGAAGCCGCCGCGCTGGGCATCGCCGCCGGCTGTTCGAGACGGCGCAGCCGGGTGTCGAGATCGAGATACATGTCGCGCTGGCGCTTGGCGGCGCCTTCGATGTTGTTGTTCAGCACTTCGATCTGTCCGCGCAGTGCCGCCAGATCCTGCCGCAGCTGCTCGATCTGGGACTGCAGGTCGAGCAACCCACCGCTCTTCAGCTGGTCTTCGACCTTGCCCAGCCGCTCGCTGATGGCATCCAGCTGCTTCAGCGCGTCGTCAACGCGCGCGCGCTCGACCGCGATCTGTTTGCGCGCCTCGTCGTCGTCGAAAATCGCCGCGTGCGCCGGCATCAGCGCAAAAAGCAACGCGGCCATCAGGCCGCGTCCGTGGATGAGATGCAGGCCGCGCCGCTTCATTCGCCCGCGTAAACGATGTCGCTGCGCCGGTTCTGCTTCCACGATGATTCGTCATGCCCCGGCGCGCGCGGTTTTTCCTCGCCGAAGCTGATGGTGTCAATCTGCTTGTCGGCGGCGCCGAGCAACAGCATCATCTGCTTGACGCCATCGGCGCGGCGCTGACCCAGCGCAAGGTTGTACTCGCGGCTGCCGCGTTCGTCGCAATTACCCTGGATCGTGATCCTGGCATCGCGGTTGGCGACCAGATACTGGGCGTGCGCGGTAACCAGCGGCTTATACTCCTCGTTGACCTGCGAACTGTCGAAATCGTAATAGACGCTGCGCTTGGACAGGATGCTGTTCGGATCCTTCAGCGGATTGGCAACGATCGGCTGCTGCTCCGGGGCCGGACTGGCTGTCGCCGCTGGCGGCGCAACCGGCGCGGGCTTGACCTCTTCCACAGTGGCGGGCGGCTGCTTGGCTTCCTGGCTGCTGCATCCCGCGAACGAACCGAACGCCGCGGCCAGACATATCATCGTCAAAAGTTTTTTCATTGCCCTGCTCCTCTGCCATTCGACCGCGCTACGCCGGCGCCGTCAGATACGATTATTCTCCCTGGTAAACGATGTCGCTGCGCCGGTTTTCCTGCCAGGCTTCTTCATTATGTCCGAGCGCGCGCGGCTTTTCCTTGCCGAAGCTGACGGTTTCCACCTGGCCGTCCTTGACGCCCAGCAGCAGCAGCGCTTTCTTCACGCTGTCCGCGCGGCGCTGGCCGAGCGCGAGATTGTACTCGCGGCTGCCGCGTTCATCGCAATTGCCCTGGATCGTCACCTTCTGCGACGGGTTCTGCGCCAGGTTTTCGGCATGCGCCTTGACGATTTCCTGGTATTCGTCTTTCAGCACCGACTTGTCGAAATCGTAATAGATGCTGCGCTTGGATAGCAGCGGATTGGGCGCAGGAGCAGGAGCGGGAGCGGGGACGACGGCCGGAGCAGGCGCCGGCGGCGGTTCGGTTTTCGGCTGTTCGGCGGCAGCAACCGGTTCGGATTTGGGTGGCGGACACGCGCATCCGGCGATCGCGCCCAATACCACCAGTAAAAAAAACAGCCCAGTCAGTTTCTGCATGTTGTTCTCCCGGCTCTGATGTCACGGTTTGACCAGCGGTCCCCATGCGGGTTCCTGCACATCGCCGGCTTCGACAGTAATTCGTTGCCGTACGCGGCCGTCGCTGGATACCGTGGCTAATATACCACGCCCCCCATCGTTGGTGGCGTACAGTATGACCCTGCCATTCGGTGAAAAGCACGGCGATTCATCGAGCGTGCCTTCAGTAAGCAATTGCGACTGGCCGCTGATGAAATCCTGCGTCGCGATGCTGAAATGGTTGCCGTTACGCTGCAGGAATGTGAAAGATTTGCCATCGGGCGCAAAACGCGGCGTCACGTTGTAACTGCCTTCGAACGTCAGCCGCGCCGCTGCGCCGCCGCTGACCGGCATCCGATAGATCTGCGGGCTGCCGCCGCGGTCGGACGTGAACAGCAGCGACTGACCATCCGGCGAAAAACTGGGCTCGGTATCGATCGCGCTGCCGCTGGAAACCCGGATCAGCCCCGTGCCGTCGGGATTGACCAGATAAATCTGCGAGCTGCCGTCTTTCGACAGCACCACCGCCAGCCGCCTGCCGTCGGGCGACCATGCCGGCGCGCTGTTGCTGCCCTTGTAGTTGGCGATCACCGAGCGGGCGCCGCTTTCCAGTGACTGCAGATAGACGATCGCTTTCTTGTGCTCGAATGATACGTAGGCGATCCGCGTTCCGTCAGGCGACCACGCCGGCGACATGATCGAATCGTTCGACGCCAGCACGGTGCGGGGTCCGTAACCATCGGCGTCGGCGACCCGCAATTCATAGCGGTTGCCGACCTTGAGCACATAGGCAATGCGCGTGCTGAACATGCCGGTGTCGCCGGTCAGCGCCTCGTAGATCGCATCGGCAATCCGGTGCGCGGTGGCGCGCAGCTGCTGCGCGCTGACCTGGTAGGCGAATCCGGCCAACTGCTGCTGCTTCAGGATGTCCATCAGCCGGAAACGGACATCGTACCGGCCGTCCGGCAGCGGCGCCACTGCGCCGATCGCCAGCGCGTCGGCGCCGCGCGTTTTCCACAGCGCATAGTCCACCTGCTGCGGCTCGACCAGAATCGCTGTCAGCCCGCCGCTGTCGACGAGCTTGAACAGGCCGCTGCGCTGCAAGTCAGCGGCGACCACGGCGGTAATCGATTGCGGCAGCCCGCTTTCGTCCTTGAACGGTGCGATCGCGATCGGTATCTGGTTCGCGCCGCTGCCGACGATTTCAATCCTGAGCTGGGCGTGCGCGGCAGTAAATGGCAACGACAGCAAAACCAGCAAACAGAAACGCAGAGAACGGGTGAATTGAGTCATATTGTTATCAGTTGTGATTGGAGAAATCAGTCGCTATTGTTGGGGCCTGAACGCGAGCGTTAGTTCCCGGAATTCGTTGAAGATCGGCGAATCCGGCGGCGGCAGCGGCAGCGGCTGCGCTTTCAGGATCGCGCGTTCGACCGCATTGTCGTAGGCCGGCACGCCGCTCGATTTTTTGAGCGGCGCCGAAAGCACCTCGCCGCCCGGCAGCACCCTGACCGTGAATTCGGCCTCCGGATTGCCCTGCATGTCGGGCGGCACAACGATGAAGCGCTTGATCCTCTCACTGATCGCGTGCTTGTACCTGTCGATCTCGGCCTGCCGCGCCGCCGACTGCTGCGCGGCGAGATTCTGTTTCGCCTGCGCCTGTTCCTGCGCGATGCGCTGCTGCGCTTCCAGTTCCTGCTGGCGCTTCTCTTCCTCCCGGCGTTTCTCGTCGCTGGCGTGCGCCTCGTTTGCGGTCTTGTCCTTCAGCGCGATATCGGGTTTTGCAATCGGCGGCGGCGCGGGCGCGGCCGGTTCCGGCGGCGCCACCGGCTCCGGCTTCACTACGGGCAGCGGCACTGGCGGCGGTGACGACGGCAGGCTGGCCCACAGATCGACACTGTTGACCTCCGGCCGATATTGCCGTTGCCAGGTCAGTCCGAAAACCAGAAACATCGCGAACAGCAGATGAACGCCCAGCGTAAACGCGCTGGAGATGATTTTTTCCGACGGCGTCGGATAGCGGTAAGCGCTCATTTCAGCAAGCCGTCCGGGCGGTGAAACCCGCGCCCCAACTCATGGCGAACGCGGTTTGGCGAGCAGCCCGACCTTGCGCACCTGGTTCTGCTGCAGCATGTCCATCACTTCGAGCACCGCCGCATAGCGCACGTCCTTGTCGGCCGAAATCACCACCGCCTGCTCGGGATTTTTCACTTGTTTCTGACGGATCGCCGCCAGCAGTTCGTTGCGCGACACCTGGCGCTCGCCGCCGCCGGCGTGGTCGCGCAGCCATAGCGTCAGATCGGTGTGCAGCGACACCTCGAGCGGCGCGACCGGCGGATTCGAGGTCCTGGCCACCGACGGCAGTTCGATCTGGCCGGGATTGATCAGCGGCGCGGTGACCATGAAGATCACCAGCAGCACCAGCATGACGTCGATGTAAGGAACGACGTTGATCTGGTTCATCAGCCGCCGGCTGCCGCGTCTTTCGATCAGCATGGGCAGGAGTCAGGAATCAGGGCTCGGGATTCAGGGAAAATCAAAATGGCGATTTCAATGTTGGCTCGCATAGATGATTTGTGATCTGTCCGGGTCCTGAATCCTGATTTCTCAATCCTGCCATCATCAGTTCTGGCGCTGCAGGATGTTGGAGAATTCTTCCATGAACGACTCGAAGCGCGTCGCCAGCTTGTTGAGGTCGCCGGCGAAGCGGTTGTAGGCGACCACCGCCGGGATCGCCGCGAACAGCCCCATCGCGGTCGCGATCAGCGCCTCGGCGATGCCCGGCGCGACCGCGCCGAGCGTGGCCTGCGACAGCGCGGCCAGGCCGCGGAACGAATTCATGATGCCCCACACCGTGCCGAACAGACCGACATAGGGACTGACCGAGCCGACAGAGGCGAGGAACGACAGATGCGACTCGAGCTGTTCCATCTCGCGCTGATAGGTCGCGCGCATCGCGCGCCGCGCGCCGTCGGTCACCGCGCGCACGTCCATGCCCGGCTGGCGCCGCAGCTTGGAAAATTCACGGAAGCCGGCCTCGAAGATGCGCTCCATCGTACCGGCGCTGTCGTGCGCGGCATTCGCGCGCTGGAACAACTGATTCAGATCGCCGCCGCTCCAGAATTCCCGTTCGAACTCGTCGGCCTGCCGCGCGGCGCGGCCGAACCCCAGCACCTTGAGGAAGATGTAATACCACGAGAACAGCGACGCCAGCAGCAGCCCGGCCATCACCAGCTGCACCAGCACGCTGGCGTTGGTGACCAGGCTGACGACCGACGTGTCAAATGTGGCGTTCGGCATTCATGCGTCCCCTGTTGTTATTCGTTCGACGATCGGCGACGGTATTCTAACGGGCTTGAACGAACGCGTGTTGAGGCAGACGATCCCGGTTTTGCCGCGCGCCAGCGTTTCCGCGCCGCGCTGCGCCGCCTGCGCGATCTCGATCAGACTGCCGCGCACTGCAACAGGTTCCACCGTGATGTCGAGCATATCGTCGAGTCCCGCGGGTTGCAGGTATTCGAGCGCAACCGTGCGCACCACGAATTTGATCCTGTAATCGCGCAGCAGCGCGGCCTGCTCGAAGCCGAGCGCACGCAGCCACTCGGTGCGCGCGCGTTCCATGAATTTCAGGTAGTTCGCGTAATAGACGACGCCGCCGGCGTCGGTGTCCTCGTAATAGACGCGCACCGGCCACGCAAAGTTCATCGCTTTCAATGAACGATCCGGTTATCGCCGGCGGCACGGACGATCACGCGGCGCCACCTGCGTCATCCCACAATTCCGGCGCCGCGGCATTCGAGGGACGGGCGAGACCGAAATGCCGGTAGGCGGCGGCGGTCGCGACGCGGCCGCGCGGCGTGCGCTGCAAATAGCCCTGCTGGATCAGATACGGTTCGATCACGTCCTCGATCGTGTCGCGTTCCTCGCCGATCGCGGCGGCCAGACTGTCGACGCCGACCGGCCCGCCGCCGAACTTCTCGATCACCGCGCGCAGCAGCTTGCGGTCCATCACGTCGAAGCCGAGCGGATCGACGTCGAGCATCTTCAACGCGACGTCGGCGACCTCGCGCGTGATCTCGCCCTGCGCCCTGACCTGCGCGTAGTCGCGCACGCGCCGCAGCAGGCGGTTCGAAATGCGCGGCGTCGCGCGCGCGCGCGACGCGATCTCGCCTGCGCCGCCGGCGTCGATCCCGATTTCCAGTAGTTGCGCCGAGCGCTGCACGATGCGTGTCAGCTCGTCGATCGAATAGAATTCGAGCCGCGCGGCGATGCCGAAACGGTCGCGCAGCGGATTGGTCAGCATGCCGGCGCGCGTGGTCGCGCCGACCAGCGTGAACGGCGGCAGGTCGAGCTTGACCGAGCGCGCCGCCGGGCCTTCGCCGATCATGATATCGAGCTGGAAATCCTCCAGCGCCGGGTAGAGGATTTCCTCGACCACCGGACTCAGTCGATGAACCTCGTCTATGAATAACACGTCGTTCGGTTCGAGGTTGGTCAGCAGCGCCGCAAGGTCGCCGGGCCGCTCCAGCACCGGCCCCGAGGTGTGACGCAGATTGACGCCCATTTCGCGCGCGATGATGTGCGCCAGCGTCGTCTTGCCGAGTCCCGGCGGGCCGAACAGCAGCACGTGGTCGAGCGCTTCCTTGCGCTGCCGCGCAGCCTCGATGAAAACCGACAACTGGGCGCGGATTTTTTCCTGACCGATGTACTCGCCGAGCGCCTTCGGCCGCAGCGCGCGCTCGAACGCCTCTTCCTGCGGCGAGGCCGGCGCAGTGGCGATCAGGCGGTCGGTTTCGATCATCGCGAAGCGTGAGAAGTGAAGGGTGAAGGGTGAAGGGCGCGGGACAAAATGTGGCGGGCACGAGCAATTTGAATTTCGATTTTACTTTTCACCTTTCACCCTTCACATTTCACGTCTTAGAAAGCAGCTTGAGCGCCTGCCGGATGCCCTCTGCTACGTTGACTTCCGCCGGCAACTGTTTGACCGCCCAGCGCGCCTCCTTGTCATTGTAGCCGAGCGCGAGCAGCGCGTTCAGGATATCGCCGGCGTTGCCGCCGGGAGCAGGCGCCGCCGGCATGACCGTCACTTCGAGTTTGTCCTTCAGTTCGAGCAGCAGCCGCTCGGCGGTCTTTTTGCCGATGCCGGGGATTCTGGTCAGCCGGCCGGCGTCCTGCGTTGCGACCGCCTCATACAGCTCGCCGACGCTGAGTCCCGACAGCACCGCGAGCGCGGTGCGCGCGCCGACGCCGGAAATCTTCAGCAACTGGCGGAACACGTGGCGCTCCTGCTCGTTGCCGAAGCCGTACAGCTGCTGCGCGTCCTCGCGCACGATCAGATGCGTGTAGAGCGTGACCTCGCCGCCGGTCGCCGGCAGTTGATAGAACGTGCTCATCGGCACGTCGATCTCGTAGCCGACGCCGTGCACATCGACCACGATCTGCGGCGGGCGGCGCTCGATCAGCCTGCCGTGGATTCTGCCGATCACACCAGCCTCCCGCGCCGGATCCGGAAACCGGCGGTCGCCAGCCTGCCGAGGCCTTGCCCGCCATGCGCGTGGCAGATCGCGCACGCCAGCGCGTCGGCGGCGTCGGCGCCCGGCTCGCCGGCGAGGTTGAGCAACCGCTTCACCATCGCCTGCACCTGGCGTTTCTCGGCGTGGCCGTTGCCGACTACCGCCTGCTTGACCTGCAGCGCGGTGTACTCGGCGAGCGGCAGCGCGTGCATCACCGTCGCACAGACCGCGGTGCCGCGTGCCTGGCCGAGCGCCAGCGTCGATTGCGGATTTTTGTTGACGAACACTTTTTCCAGCGCGACCTGGTCGGGACGCGTCTGCGCGATCACTTCGTTCAGCTCGTCGAGGATGGTCTTCAATCGCTTCGCCAGATCGCCGGCCGGCGTGCGGATGCAGCCGCTGGTCACGTACGATAATTTGCCGGCCGTCTTGTCGAGCACTCCAAAACCGGTGACGCGCAGGCCGGGATCAATGCCGAGAATCCGGATGCGTATCGACCCTTCACCCTTCACCCTTCACCTCTCACTCAAGCACGGCATTGGTATAGACCTCCTGCACGTCGTCGAGCGCCTCCAGCGCGTCGAGCAGCTTCTGCATGCGCGCCGCGTCGTCGCCTTTCAGTTCGACCTCGGTCGCCGGCTTCATCGTGATCTCGGCGAGTTCCGGCTTCAGTCCGACCTGTTCGAGCGCGGCCTTGACCTTCGCGAAGTCGTGCGCCGCGGCGAGCACCTCGATGCTGCCGTCGTCGTTGCTCACCACATCCTCGGCGCCGGCGTCGAGCGCAGCCTCCATCACCTTCTCTTCGCTGGCGCCCGGCGCGAACACCAACTGGCCGCAGTGCTTGAACAGGAACGAAACCGATCCCTCGCCGCCGAGATTGCCGCCGTATTTGCTGAACGCGTGGCGCACGTCGGCGACGGTGCGCGTCTTGTTATCGGTCATGCAGTCGACGATCACCGCCGCGCCACCGATGCCATAGCCCTCGTAGCGGATTTCCTCATAATGCACGCCTTCGAGCTGGCCGCTGCCGCGCTTGATCGCATTCGCGATGTTGTCGCCCGGCATGTTCTCGGCCTTCGCCTTGTCCACCGCGAGCCGCAGCCGCGGATTGAAATTCGGATCGCCGCCGCCGCTGCGCGCGGCGACCGTGATCTCGCGGATCAGACGCGTGAATACCTTGCCGCGTTTCGCATCCTGCCGCCCCTTGCGGTGCTGGATGTTGGCCCATTTGCTGTGCCCGGCCATCGCGTTCTCGTAAAATTTGTTGAACCGATAGAATAGCGAAAAATTCTAACACGCCTTATTGCTCTCGCATGCATCACGACCGTCATTTCTATTTCGGGGTTCTCTGCGTTCTCGTCAGCGCGATCGGCTTCTCCGGCAAGGCGGTCATCGTCAAGCTCGCCTACCCGTACGGCGTCGACGCGATCACGCTGCTCGCGCTGCGCATGCTGTTCTCGCTGCCGCTGTTCGTGCTGATGGCGTGGTACGCGAACCGCGGCACCGCGGCGATCGCGCACCGCGACCGGCTGTCAGTGCTGGCGCTCGGCGCGCTCGGCTACTACCTGAGCAGTTATCTCGATTTCCTCGGCCTGCAATATATCTCGGCCGGCCTCGAGCGGCTGATCCTGTTCCTGAATCCGACCGTCGTCGTCGCGCTGTCGGCACTGCTGTTCAAACAGGCGATCACGCGCAGGCACGTCGCCGCGCTGCTGCTGTGCTACGCCGGCATCGCGCTGGTCGTGCATCAGCATCTCGCGCTCGGCGAATCGGCGCGCCGCGTCTTCGGCGGCGGCGGACTGGTATTCGCGGCAGCGATTACTTATGCGTTTTATCTGGTCGCCGGCGGCCGACTGATCGCCAGGCTCGGCGCGATGCGCTTCGCCGCCCACGCCTCGATCGCCGCCTGCCTGTTCGTGCTCGCGCAGTTCCTGCTGACACGCGATCCGCGCGCCTTGATCGTCCCCGGCCACGTCTATTGGCTCGCCGTGATGCTCGCGGTGCTCTCGACCGCGCTGCCGGTGTGGCTGATGAGCGAAGGTATCCACCGCATCGGCGCCAGCCACGCCGCGATGCTGTCCTCAGTCGGCCCGGTGGCGACGATCCTTCTTGGCTACGTATTCCTGAGCGAACCGATCACCGCGATCCAGCTCGCCGGCGCCGGCCTCGTGCTGCTCGGCGTCGCGATCATCAGCAGGAAACCGAAGACGCCACTGGTTGAACCGGAATAATCAATCAGGCTGCCGCGTACACGCTTCTGCCTTCGCCCATATAGGATTCGTAGACGTGCTCGAACAGGGCCGTACATTTCTCGTTGTAGAGTGTCTTGTCGTAGGCACGCGGCAGACCTTCATCGAGCACGTCCTCGATGGCAAGTCGCACTTGGGCGCGCGCGCCAGCGCGCTGTCGCCAATCCAAAACGAGCAGTTCGTGCAAACGTTCAAGTAAGTTCTTTGCAACCTTTTTGACTTCTTCCCGTTCTTCAGGCGTCAGGTTTGGTCCCGGGCGTGTCAGCAGATCGAACACCGTCAATTGTTCTTCCGATAAATGCTCGCGCACGTGACGGCCCTGTTCTTCGGTCAGCGCACGCGAAAGCGCAAGCAGATCCTGAAAAATCTCTTCGATGTTGCGGCTGCCTGTATTGTAGGCATGGATCAGTGCCTGAAATTTCTCCAGATAGTCGGCGCGCGTGCTGTTGAGACGAATCATGCGCTCCAGTTGTGCGCGTACCGCGGCCTTGAGTCGTTCGAGGTCGGAATTGGTCGGTTTCTTCTGCTTGAAACGCTTGGCGAGCGCGTCGAAGTCTATCTTGGAAAGATCAACGCCATACTGCGCAGTCGGACTTTTGATCTTGAACGGCTCCGCGCCGATGGATGCATCGAGCAAATCCTGTATGCCCTGCATCACATGTGAAATATCCGGCGGGTCGGAAAGATTACGCATCGCGTCGGCGATTGCGCGCAGACAAGAGCAGCGCGGCGCAAACTCGATCGCCACCGGATCGGGTTTCACCGCTGAAAACAGCGCATCCACCAGCCGCGCATGAATCATGAACCCGCGCTTCGTCTCCTCGGGGGCGACCAGCCGGTCCACCGCATCCTGAATTGCCTGTGCGCGCTCGAACTTCGCGGCAGGCAGATTCTCGATCCGCGCCAGGTCCACGCCGTGCGCGTTGCAATACGCGGTTGCTTCGGCAATCGCCTTGCGCAGTTTCTCGACCAGTTCCTGTTTGTCGCGCACCGGCATTTCGCCGCTGCGTCCCTTGGCGTAAATCGCCAGCGCCTTCTCCAGCGACGCGAACACGTTTGCGTAATCGACGATCACGCCGCTGTGTTTGCCCGGATACACGCGATTCGCGCGCGCGATGGTCTGCATCAGCGTATGGTTGCGCATCGGCTTGTCCAGATAGATCGTCGAGCAGCTCGGCACATCGAATCCGGTCATCCACATCGCGCAGACAAACACCAGCCGCAGCGGATCGTCCGGGTTTTTGAATTTGTCGGCAAGCGACGGATTGGACTCGTTCATCCGCCTGCGGTGCGGCACGATATCGAGGCCGAGCGCCTTCATCTGCTCGATCTCGTTCTGTCCCGGCGACACCACCACCGCCATGTCGGTAGCGTCGTCCTTCGGCCAGTATTTGCGCACCTTGTCGTACATGCGCAGCGCGGTCGCCTTGTCGATGGACACCACCATCGCCTTGCCCTGAAAACCACGCCCGCGGAAATGGCGCACGATATCCTGCGCCACGGTATCAAGCCGGTCGTCGCGCGTGATCAGGTGATACTGGCGCGACAGTTCCTGCTCCAGCCGCGCTTCCTGGTTCTCGTCGAGGTCCGCCGCCTCGATCAGGTCGTAGATATCGTCGTTGAGGTCCGGATTCACCAATTGCAGTTCCGGCGTCCGGTTCTCGTAATAGAGCGGCACCGTCGCGCCGTCCTCCACCGACTGCTGAAAGTCGTAGATCGACACGTAATTGCCGAACACCTCCTTTGTCCGCTCTTCGCCGGCGATCAGCGGCGTGCCGGTGAAGGCGAGGAACAGCGCCTTCGGCAGCGCTGCACGCATGTTCAGCGCCAGCGTGTCGTACTGGCTGCGGTGCGCCTCGTCCGTCAGCACCACCACATCCGGTCGGTCGCACAGCATCTCCGGCGTCTGGAATTTCTGGATCAGCGTGAACACGTAACGATGATTGCCCTGCAATAGTTCGCGCAGATGTGCGCCGCTTGCCGCGTGGCATTCGTCGCCCTCGGCCTCACTCACTGCGCCGCACGCCTTGAAATTGCCCGCGATCTGGTCGTCCAGTTCCACGCGGTCGGTCACGACCACGAAGGTCCAGTTGCCCGACACCTTGCGTAGCACCTTCTGCGCGAAGAACACCATCGAAAAACTCTTGCCGCTGCCCTGTGTTTGCCAGAACACCCCGCCGCGTCCGTCGCCACGCTGGCGCGCTTCCAGCGTCGAAGCAATCGCATTGTTCACGCCGAGATACTGGTGGTTCTGGCCGATGATCTTGACGAGCCCGGCCTTGTGCTCGGAAAACAGCGTGAAGTTCTCGACGATATCGAGCAGCCGCGTCTTGTCACAGGTGCCGCGCAGCACCACTTCCAGCGACACGCGGCGCGGTTCGTCCTCTCGTTCGACGCGCTTCCATTCGAAGAAGCGCTCCCAGTCCGCCGTGATCGAACCTACGTGGCTCTCCGTACCGTTCGAGGCGATCATCAGCGCGTTGAACACGAACAGGGCGGGGATGCCGTTCTGCAGGTGCTTGTAGCTCGTCAGGTTTTCGTCGAACGCCGCGCGCGCCGGCACGCCCGGCTTTTTTAGTTCGATCACGACCAGCGGCAGCCCATTGACGAAACCCACGAGATCGGGACGACAGGTATAGAGCGCGCCCGTGACGCTGAACTGACTGACCAGCAGGAAATCGTTGTTTTTCGGATGCTCCCAGTCGAACACGCGCACTCGCTCGGTTTTTTGCCCGTCGCGTTCTCTGTCCGGCACGGAAACCGCAATGCCGTCCTTGAGCAGGCGATATACCTCGCGGTTCGCCTGTTCCAGCAGCATCGCGGAGCGGTCGCGCGTCAGTTCATCGATGGCGGAAGAAATCGCTTCAGATGGCAATGTGGGGTTGAGATTTTCCAGCGCCGCACGTAGGCGTGGCAACAGTACCACTTCGCCCTTGGTCTCGCGGCCCAACGTGCCGTCCGCGCCCAGGGTTTCGTCCAGTGCCGACATTGTTGCCCAACCCAATTCCGAAAACAGACCGATGGCGGGCTGTTCGACAAGCTGGTCGGCGTTGAACTTCTTCGATGCGAATGGGAAACCGTAGGTCACCATTGCAATGTCCTTCACATTGCGAATCTCCCAGCCTTTGGGAATATCACCGAGCGGTGAAGAAACGCGAGAAATGGTTTCGTGACCAGGGAAGCGGAAGTGGACGAACCATTCTCGGTAGAGCGCATGAGCCATTGTTTCTAGAATTTTGATGCGCCGCTGATTGTTTTCGATCAGTTCGTCATAAGCCGATAGAATGCCCGCGATTTTCTGTTGTGATGATAGGGGTGGAAACTCACACTTAAATTCAGCAAGCGAAGAGATGCTTGCACGCTGACGGCCAGATGCACCCGACATACTTTTTTCGGCAGCGGAGCGAAGCTCCTTATTTTGAGAGTAATAGTAAACGAACGCTGGATCAGAAACTCCTTCGCGCGCCCGTAAGACGAAGAATTCTGTTGACCCCATGCCCGGACGATCACCGGCATACTGTGAAATTTTTCCATTTTCGAGACAAGGCGTAATGCGCGCGAATAGCGTATCGCCTGGGAAAAATTTTGAGCCTGAACCGGCCGCCACCCGTTCTTCCACCGGACGTACCCACCGACTTCCTGGTGTTACCGTGTCCATGGGGACAAATGGAACAGTCTCACCTTTGATTAGTGGCACACGAGGATTTAGTTCAACGTAGTCACTGAATTGCATTTTTACGTCTCCAAAATCTCGACCACGTTGCGCGCGATGGTTTGTTCGAGATCGCGCGCCTGTGTATTTAGAGCTTCGAGTTCTCCGTTTAGTCCCTCGAGTTGTTCTTTGAAATCTTCGTCGCTGACTTCCTCGCCCGGCGCGACGCCGACATAGAGACCGGGATTGAGCGACCAGCCTTGCGCTTCGATATCCTTGAGTGTGACGGCCTTGCACAGACCGGGCACATCGATATACTTGGGGCTCTTGCCGAAGAGCTCTTCGAGCTTTTCCTTAGTTGTGCCGTGCTCCAATGCGAAATCAGGGGCTTCACCACGATAGAGGCGGACGATGTTGGCAATGAAACCGATCTGCCCGTTGGTCCAATCTCGATGCGCGCGGTCTATCTGACGATAGATGTGACGAGCGTCGATGAAAAGCACCGTGTTAGCTCGTTTTGTATTAGCTTTCCCTTTATCAAGGAACCACAACATGCACGGTAAAGTGACTGTATAAAACATTTTGGGACCGACGGCGACCATCACGTCCACGGCCTTGGCTTTGATGAGCTTTTGCCGAATTTCCTCTTCTGAGCCACGTGCGCTTTCAGCGCCGGAAGCCATGACAAACCCGGCTCGACCTTGCTCATTCAATGCAGAATAGAAAAGCTGTATCCAGAGATAATTGGCGTTGTCGGTCCGCGGAAGGCCGAACGGATAGCGGCGGCCCGGCCCGACATCGGCCTTCAGCCGCTCCTTATCCACGGCGTTGACGTTAAATGGCGGATTGGCGAGGGCAAAGTTGAAGCGGCCGGTGGCCTTGTGCGGGTCGTCGTAATAGCTGTTTGCCTGTTTGATATTTCCTTCCAATCCATGCACTGCCAGATTGATATTGCAGATGCGTCCAGTTTCAGCCGTTTTTTCGACGCCGAAAACGGAAAGCCCCGCAGGGCTATTTTTGTGATCGGAAATGAAACGCGCGGACTGCACGAACATGCCGCCCGAACCACAGGCGGGATCGAGAATGCGGCCGTGCAGCGGCGCGAGTATTTCGACGATCAAACGCACGATGGGACTGGGCGTATAGAACTCGCCGCCCTTCGAGCCTTCGGTGCGCGCGAATTCGCCGAGAAAATATTCGTAGATGCGGCCGAAGGCGTCGTAGCCGAGGTCGGTCGGGATTTCGGAGATTTTCTTGAGCAGTTCCTTGAGCAGCGTGCCGTCGAATATCTGGTAGGTCTTGGGCAGCACGCCGGCGAGCTCTGGATTGTGCTTCTCAATGTCGGCCATCGCTTCGTTAATTTGCTTGCCGACGTTCTTGCCTTCCGGCAGCGCGAGCAGGTGGTCGAAGCGCGCGTTCGGCGTCAGATACAGCACCTGCTCGGCCTTGTAGGCTTTGGGATCGTCCACGCGCGAGGTGGCACGACGCGATGAAGCATTGGCGGATTTTTCAAGCTCCGCGCGACGCTCCGCGAAGCGCGCTTCAGCAAAGCGCAGGAAAATGAGCCCGAGCACTGGCGCCGAATATTGCGCGGCCGTAAGGCCGGAATTGGCGCGCAACTGATCCGCCGCATCCCACAACCGTTTTTCCAGCGCCTCGGTGCCGGCGTCTTTTTCTGATGGCGCAACCCAACGCATCTGCTCTCCCTTCCCTCAGCTCCCCCTGAGTTCTGCCGATCTGCGCGGCGAACGATGGCCGGCGCGGAAAGCAATGCCCCGCGCAGCAGAACGCGAGCATAGTAACGAAAGCGCCGCGAGCGCGGCCCGGTCAATCAGGCAATCACGTCCGGCAATTATTCAAGCGGCCTCTTTTGCGATCGCAATCACGGCCTTCTGGGCCGCAGCAGGCAACTCGACTTCCAGAAAATATTTTTCCGGGTAGTAGTAGTCTTCCCCGCTATCGTCCACGATACGCAGCCAGCCGGCCTTATCGCCCGGCGCAGCCGGCAGCGCGTGATATACCTTGCCGAGCAACAGATCGGCCTGGTAGCCGCGATTCTTGATGCACAGGAAAAATCTGCGTTTCATAGCTGCTCGATCCAGCGTTTTACCTTGAAGTTGCGTTTACCGATGCCATGCGCTTCGTACCAGTGTAGCTCAACGCGCCAAGTCTCGCCATCGGAGGTCTTGATCGTGGCTCTGCCTTTGCGCTTCCGCCATTTCCCTCTGCCCCACAGACGATTCAGACGCCTGAGATCGCGAATGCCGCGCCCGGCCGCAAAGGTTTCAACATCGGCAATTTCTCCAATGATCGTGAAATCCGCCATCGCTGCTCATTTTAGCTCCGATTCCTGCCTCCAAGCGTCGAAGCGAAGTGCATGACGTCGCCATTGCGCGCGACGCGGTTCCATTTCAAGAATTCACACCACCAGCCGGTAGCCGACGCCGGTTTCGGTCAACAGATGCCTGGGCTGGGCCGGATCGCTCTCCAGCTTGTGCCGCAACTGTCCCATGTAGATGCGCAGGTAGTGCGCGTGCTCGGTATAACTCGGCCCTCGGGTTTCCTGCATCAATTGACGATGCGTTACATTGCCGCCGGATTGAGCGCCAAATGTGCTGGCAGGCGTCACAGGCCATCAAGGCCGCTTTATCGCAAGCAAGGTGCAGTCGTCGTCAAGCGCTTCATTGCCGGTGAAGCTCGCAACTTCGCGGCGCACCGCGTCGAGCAGGGTTTCGAGGGAACCATTCGCGTTGCGGGCGACGATTTCCAGCAAACGCTCCTCCGAAAATTCCTCGCCCGTTTTCGTCTGCGCCTCGGTAACGCCGTCCGTGAAACAGATCAGGGCATCGCCCCGGTTCAGGAATATCTCGTTCGCGGAATAACGGAGGCCGGGAATCGCCCCGGCCAGTGCGCCCTTCGGTATTGGCAGTACGGAGATGCTCCCGTCATGCAAAAGCACGGGCGCACAATGCCCGCCGTTGGAGTAGATCAGCCGTCCCGTCGCAACATCGAGAAAACCGCAAAACAGGGTGACGAACATGTCGGTGTCGTTGCCGATGCAAAGATGATCGTTGATGCGCTCGAGCAGATGGTCGGGCCGGGCGGCGCCCATCGCCGCGACCCTGATCAACCCGATGGCGCGCGCCATGAACAGCGCCGCACTGATGCCGTGACCGGAAACGTCGCCGATGCAGAAAAACAGGGTGCTGTCATCGATGAAAAAAACGTCGAACAGGTCGCCGCCGACGTTGGAGGCCGGCTCCATGAGTCCCTCGACCTCGATGTCGGAACGTTCGGGAAACAGGGGGCTGCGGAGCGGCAGCATTCCAGCCTGCAACCGGCGCGCGACATCGAGTTCTTTCTGGAGGTGTTCCAGCATCAGCCGCTTCCGCTGCGCCTCCAGCGTGATCTCGTTGCTGCGGCGCATGCGCTCCGCAAGCGCGATCAGGAGATTCCTGGCGACGCCGGGAATGGACATCAGGCGGTTCCTGAACAGTTCCTGCGGCAGCTTGAGCATCCGCGAATCGGTCAGCGCGACGACCAGCGCCGATACGGGATTGCCGTCAATGGCGGACAGCTCGCCGATGCACTGGCCGGGATGGATGGGGATCGCCATGTCGGGCGTCAACGCGTCGTCGAGATACGCCGCAAGTTGTCCCGACAGCAGCAGATAAACGCAATCGTTGACCTCTCCCGCCCTCAGCAGAGGCGCTCCCGCCGGCACCACCACCACCTCGCATTCGCCGATGGCGTCGGAGACGACGGACTCATCGGTGTTCCGGAACAGGGTAAGCCAGCCAAGCTGTCCGCTGCGCCTGTCGCCGAATTTGCGGCGGCGGTTCGACGGTATGTCCGCCCGGGTGGCGCGCCGGTCCGGCCTTCGCCTGAAGTACAGGCGCGCTTCCCGGCTCATTGCCGCGCCTCGGTCCAGCTCACGCCGAACGTCAGCCGGTTGTGCCCGTCACTATATCGATAGTTCAGGCTGTCGGAAAATGCGTGCAGCATCGGAAGGCCGAGGCCGCCCGGCTCAGCGTCGGCCAGCGTCGCCGGTTTCTGCTTCTGGACGGCGGAAAGCGGATTGAAGGCGGCGCCCGCGTCGACAACCGTTATCACAGCTTCGGCTTGATGCGGGCCGCGACGCACTCCCAGATGCAGGTGAATGGCAGAGGACGAAGCGCCCGCGCCGCCGTAAGCGATGATGTTCGCGAGCGCTTCGTTGAGACAAAGATCGAGACGCCAGATCTGTTCGGACGGGATGTCGTGCTGCCGCGCGAATTCGCCCAGCCACGACGATGCGCGCCGCAATTCGTCCGTATTTGCACCAATCGACAGATCGGTCGCCGAATCGACCCCGGACGAAGCCATCGGTGTTCAGGCCACTGCGGCTTTGTCGGCCTCTTCCGTCTCCGTGAATGTCGGCAGCAGAGCGTCGATGCCGGTAGCCTGCAACGTTTTGGCGACCGCATTGTTGCCGCCGACAAACAGCACCATCCGCCCGCCGCGCTGCTGCAGCGCCTTGGCTGCGCTGATGAGAGTCCGTATGCCTATCGAGGCCAGAAAACTGACGCCCGTCAGGTCGACCACCACGCGCCGTTTTTCCGACACCGCCAGCGCGGTGAATTTCGTGGAAATCTCCTCGGTGCCCGGAATGTCGAGACGGCCGGTAAGCGCGATACGGCGAAAGTTTTCGTTTACGTCGTCGAAATTGACAGCCATGATCGTTGTGATTTCGTTCCGGAAATTGACGGAATTGATCTTACAATATATGTCGTAATTAAGAAATTAATGTGACAATTCTATGGGGTTTGCATGGAAAGCGGCATTGTTTGCAGAAACGGAAACGCGCAACATTGCCTTCCCGCAAAATGCGGTCTTTCCGGTTCACACTCTCACGCCACCAGCCGGTAGCCGACGCCGGTTTCGGTCAACAGGTGCTTCGGCTGAGCCGGATCGCTCTCCAGCTTGTGCCGCAACTGTCCCATGTAGATGCGCAGGTAATGCGCGCGCTCGGTATAGTTCGGCCCCCACGTCTCCTGCATCAACTGGCGATGCGTGAGCACGCGCCCGTGGCCGTGGATCAGCGCCGCCAGCAGACGGTACTCGATCGGCGTCAGATGGACCGCGGCGCCGGCGCGCGTCACGCTGCGCCGCGCGAGATCGACGACGACGTCGCCGAAGCTGAACACAGGCTCGCCGGCCTCGACCGCGCTGCGCCTGAACTGGGCGCGGATGCGCGCCAGCAGTTCGGGCACGCCGAACGGCTTGACCAGGTAATCGTCGGCGCCGGCATCGAGCGCGGCGACCTTCTCTTCCTCGCGCTCGCGCGCCGACAGCACGATGATCGGCACTTGCGACCAATTGCGGATTTCCGCGATCAGCGCGCGGCCGTCGCGATCAGGCAGGCCGAGATCGACGATCAGCAGGTCGGGCTTGCGCGTGCCGGCCTCGACCGCGCCGCGCGCGGCGTCGGCGGCCTCGAACACGGTGAAACCGCCTTCCGCTTCGAGCGCCGAGTGCACGAAGTGACGGATGTGCGGATCGTCCTCGATGATCAGCACGCGCCGCGCGCTCATGACGGTTCGCCGGCGGCCGGCGGTGGAGAGCCGAGCGGCAGCCGGAACGCGAAGCGCGCGCCGCCGCCGGGGCGCGGCTCGGCGTGTATCTCGCCGCCGTGCGCGTTGACGATCGCGCGGCAGATCGCAAGCCCGAGCCCGACGCCGGGCTGGCTCGATTCCGCCTCGCCGCGCACGAATTTGTCGAACAGCTTCTCGGCTTCGCCCGGCGGCAGTCCGGGGCCGTCGTCCTCGACGGTCACCGTCAGAAACCGCGGGTCGTGCGCGGCGCGGATCGTGACGGTGCTGTCCGGCGGCGTGTACTTGGCGGCGTTGTCGAGCAAGTTGACCAGCACGCGCTCGATCAGCACCGGATCGAACTCGCACAGCGGCGTGTCCGGCGGAATCACCACCGTCACGTGATGCCGCGCCAGCGTCTCCGCCATCTGGCGCAGCGCCGAACCGACGACCTCCTCGATCGCCTGCCAGCCGCGCTTGAGCTGCACCTTGCCGGTCTGCAGCCGCGCCATGTCGAGCAGGTTGGTGACCAGTCCGGTCAGTTGCTGTGTTTTGTCGCGGATCGCGGTGGCGATCTCGCGCGACGCGGCGCCGGCGTGGTCGGCGCCCGCCAGCGTGTCGGCGAGGCCGACCAGCGCGGTCAGCGGCGTGCGCAGGTCGTGCGAGATCGCCGACAGCAGCGAGTTGCGCAGCCGCTCCGACTCCATCGTCACCAGCGCATCCTGCGCGACTTCGACGTAATGGACGCGCTCGAGCGCGAGCGCGATCTGCGCGACGCAGGCGTCGAGCAACTGCATGTCCTCCGGTTCATCGAGCAGCGCGGGATCGGCCGGCTGGAACGCGAGCGCGCCGCGCGTGCGCATCGGCGCCTTCAGCGGCAGATAGCGCGCGGCGGCGGCCGCCAGCGTCGCGGTGCCGAGACCCGCCTGCTGCTGATGGTCGTAGACCCACTGCCCGACTGCGGCGTCGAATTCGGCGAGATTCGCGGTTTCCTGCGCGGCGTGCGGCTCGCGCACCTGTTCGCGGCTGTCGGGCAGCAGCAGCGCGGTGCGCGCGTTGAATATCGCATCGAACCGGCGGCCGGCGATGTCGACGATCTGCGCGACGGTCAGCGCGCCCGACAGTTCGCGCGCCAGCGCCGCGAGTTCGGCCGCGCGGCGCTCGCGGCTTTGCGCGATGCGCGCCTCGAACTTGAGCTTGGCGGCGAGCTGGCCGATCACCAGCGCGACCATCAGCATCAGCGCGAACGTGAACAGATACTGGGTGTCGCTGACCGTGAAGCGGAATTTCGGCGGCACAAAGAAGAAATCGAATGCAGCGACTGACAGGCAGGCGGCAAGCGCACCCGGCCCGCGGCCGAACCACAGCGCGACCGCGATCACCGCCAGCAGAAACACCATCACCACATTGGCAAGGTCGAACACCGACAGCAGCGCCGCGGCCAGCACGGTGGTCGCCGCGCAGATGCCGACCGCCCACAGATAGCCGGCCCATCCCGCGCCGTTGCGGGTGACGGTAGACGCCGCCGGGGCTGCACGCGGCGCGGCCTCGGATCCGATCAGAAAGATGTCCGGTTCGCGCGCAGCGGCCAGGCGGTCGGCGAGACCGGGGCGCAGCAGGCGGCGCCACGCCGGCCGCGGCGAGCGGCCGAGCACCAGCTTGCCGGCGTTGCGGCTGCTCGCGTACGCGAGCAGCGTCGCCGCGACATCGGCGCCGGCCAGCGTCGCAGTCTCGGCGCCGAGTTCGCCGGCAAGCTTCAGCGTATCCAGGATGCGCGCGCGGTCGGCGCGCGGCCGGCGCTGCAGCTCCGGAGTTTCGACATAGACCGCGATCCAGTCGGCGTGCAGGCTGGCGGCAAGCCGCGCCGCCGACCGCACCAGCGTCTCGTCGGCGGCCGGCCCGATGCACACCAGCAGCCGTTCCTTGGCCTGCCACACGTGCGGGATCGCCTGATCGGCGCGATAGGCGCGCATCTGCGCATCGACGCGGTCGGCGGTGCGGCGCAACGCGAGTTCGCGCAGCGCGATCAGATTGCCCTTGCGGAAGAAATTCGCGGCCGCGCGTTCGGCCTGTTCCGGCATATAGACCTTGCCCTCCTTGAGCCGTATCAGCAGATCGTCGGGAGGGAGATCGACCAGCGTCACTTCGTCCGCCGCATCGAACACGTGGTCGGGCAGCGTTTCGGCAACGCGCACGCCAGTGATGCGGCCGACCACGTCGTTGAGGCTTTCGAGGTGCTGCACGTTGAGCGTGGTATAGACGTCGCTGCCGGCGGCGAGCAGCTCCTCGACATCCTGCCAGCGTTTGCGGTGGCGGCTGCCTTCGATGTTGTTGTGCGCAAGTTCGTCGACCACGATCAGCGGCGGCTGCAGCGCGAGCGCGGCGTCGAGATCGAACTCGGCAAAGGTGCGGCCGCGGTACTCGGCCTTGCGCGACGGCAGCCGCGGCAGTCCATCGAGCAGCGCCGCAGTCTCGACGCGACCATGGGTTTCGGCCGCGCCGATCAGCAGGCTGACGCCTTCGGCGCGGCGCTGCCGCGCCGCGGTCAGCATCGCGTAGGTTTTGCCGACGCCGGCGCAGGCGCCGAAAAAGATTTTGAGCCGGCCACGCCGGCTTTTCGCTTCCTCGTGCTGGACCCTGGCGAGCAGGGCATCGGGGTCGGGCCGTTGTCCGTTCATGTCCCGGCAGATTGTATACAAATCAGATGCGGCGGTTGCGAGCTTCGTCGCAAATTGGAATGAAATGCCGCGGATGCAGACGGCTCGATGCGCGGCGATATCGCGTTTGCAAAGCCGCGCGCAGCTGAGGGCCGGGATCAGCGCGGGAACGGACGACAGCGCGTCACGTCGTTTTCAGCCGACGGACAAGCGGCCGTTGCTGCCGCTGGCCGCCGCAAAGCGTGGCTACGCGTGCCCCGATTTCGATATGCTTGAGGCCATGCGCCGGCCGTTGCGCTGCGGCCCGTGACTCTGCCGTGCCCGAATCTCCATGATCAGCGCCGCCAGCCCCAGCGGAACGAACACGACGGCAAGTGCAAGAAAAGCGCTCAGATAGGCATCAATCATGGTCGTGGCCTGGGAATCAGGAGATTACGCAGCACAGTGGGCATGACCAAATTCGCCGGCAGGAACGGCGCGCATGATCGAATCTCTTATCGCGTCCAGCGCATCGGCTTTCGCGCTGACGAATAACCGCACCTTTGAGCTGTGCGGAACCGGCGCGGCTTTCATCACGCCGACCGATCCGCCGATCGACTGAAACGCCGCCCTGCGGACGCGCAGCATGTCGATGGATTCCACGGTAACCGAAAGCACGACCTTCGGCTCGTTACCGTTTACCAGACGAAGCGCGCCTTGATTGCGGCGATCGCGTTCACCCGCGGGGTCGGCCGGCTCCGGCCGGCGGATGGCGGGCGATGTCCCGTTTGGGCTCTGCGCTGGCGCTGCACGATATGCGGCCAGCAATCTGCGCCGGCACTCGGCTTCGCAGTCCGGACCGCAGGTAAGCTGTCTGCCGTAGGCAAACCTGGCACGCGCCATCGATACTTCGTGCTCTGCTCCGCAGACCGGGCACCGGTGAAACAATGCCGCGCTTTCGTAAGCCGCCGACCGCTCGATCCTGCCGGAATCCCTGAACGACTGCATGGCATTCATTGGCATCTCCTCTGCAAGCATGTTCACCATGCATTTCAGTGTAGGGGCCGGCGCATAAAAATACTGTAAAGAATGGCCGCGCCGGCGTAAGGAGTGCTTGATTTTTTCAGGCTGGGCGCGGCGAGAAGATATCGCCGCCTCGCGCAATGCAAACGCGTCCGCAGGCGCGGGGTTATTGTTACTTCGTCGCGTCGAGCGCGAGATTGAGCTCGAGCACGTTGACACCGGGTTCGCCGAGGAATCCGAGCTGGCGGCTTTCGGTGTGCGCGGCGATCAGCGCTTCGACCCTGGCGCGATCGATGCCGCGTGCGCGCGCGACGCGCGCCGCCTGAAATTCGGCGGCGGCGGGGCTGATCTGCGGATCGAGTCCGCTCGCCGACGCGGTGACCAGATCGACCGGCACCGGCGACGTGCCGGCGGGATCGGCGTCCTTCAGCGCCTTGATGCGCGCCGTGACCGCATCGGTCAGCGCTGGATTGCTCGGCCCCTGGTTGGAGCCGCTCGACGCCGCCGCGTTGTACGGATAGGGCGATGTCGCCGACGGCCGGCTCCAGAAATATTTGGGGTCGCTGAACGGCTGGCCGATCAGTTCCGAGCCGGCGACTTTGCCGTCGCGCTCGATCAGGCTGCCGTTGGCCCGGTGCGGCATCGCCACCTGCGCGACCGCAGTGACCGCCAGCGGATAGATGACTCCGGTGACGACTGTCATCAGCAGCAGCATGACTACAGAACTTCTCAATTGTCCCAGCATTGCAGATTCTCCGTTTGTATCAGGTCACGCCAGTCCGGTCGCCGCGAGCAGCATGTCGATCAGCTTGATGCCGATGAACGGCGCGACGATGCCGCCGACGCCGTAGACCAGCAGGTTGTCGCGCAGCAGCACGGCGGCGCCGACCGCACGGTACCTGACGCCGGCCAGCGCCAGCGGGATCAGCGCGATGATGATCAGCGCGTTGAAGATCACCGCCGACAGGATCGCGCTGTCCGGCGTCGTCAGATGCATGACGTTGAGCGCGGCGAGCTGCGGATAGGTAGTCATGAACGCGGCCGGAATGATCGCGAAGTATTTGGCGACGTCGTTGGCGATCGAGAACGTGGTCAGCGCGCCGCGCGTGATCAGCAGTTGCTTGCCGGTCTCGACGATTTCGATCAGCTTGGTCGGATTGGAATCGAGATCGACCATGTTGCCGGCTTCCTTCGCGGCCTGGGTGCCGGTGTTCATCGCGACCGCGACGTCGGCCTGCGCCAGCGCCGGCGCGTCGTTGGTGCCGTCGCCGGTCATCGCGACCAGCCGTCCCTGCGCCTGACTCTCGCGGATCAATCTGAGTTTGGCCTCGGGCGTCGCCTCGGCCAGGAAATCATCGACGCCGGCCTCGGCGGCGATCGCCGCCGCGGTGAGCCGGTTGTCGCCGGTAATCATCACGGTCTTGATGCCCATCCGGCGCAGTTGCGCGAAGCGCTCCTTGATGCCGCCCTTGACTACGTCCTTCAATTCGATCACGCCGAGCACCGCGGCGCCGTCGGCGACCACCAGCGGCGTGCTGCCGCGCCGCGCGACATTGTCGACCATCGCCTGGACGTGCTCCGGAAACTGGCCGCCGGCGCCCGTGACGAACGCACGGATCGCATCGGCCGCGCCTTTGCGGATCCGCCGGCCCTCGAAATCGACGCCGCTCATCCGCGTCTGCGCCGAGAACGGCACGAAGTTCGCGCCGAGCGCCTTGATGTCGCGCTCGCGCAGATTGAAACGCTGCTTGGCGAGCACCACGACGCTGCGGCCTTCCGGTGTCTCGTCGGCCAGCGACGCGAGCTGCGCGGCATCCGCCAGTTGCTGCTCGTCGATCGCGTTCGCCGGCAGGAAAGCCGTCGCCTGGCGGTTGCCGAGCGTGATGGTGCCGGTCTTGTCGAGCAGCAGCACGTCGACGTCGCCCGCCGCCTCGACCGCGCGGCCGGAGGTCGCGATCACGTTGGCACGCAGCATGCGGCCGAGGCCGGCCAGTCCGATCGCCGACAGCAGCGCGCCGATCGTGGTCGGAATCAGACACACCAGCAGCGCGACCAGCACCGTGATCGTGATCGGATTGCCAGCCTTGGCGAGTTCGACACTGTAGATCGAGAACGGCAGCAGCGTCACCGTTGCGAACAGGAACACCAGCGTCAGCTTGACCAGCAGTATCGTCAGCGCGATTTCGTTCGGCGTCTTCTGGCGGCGCGCGCTTTCGACCATCGCGATCATGCGGTCGAGGAAGGCCTCGCCCGGGTTGGCGGTGACGCGCACGATCAGCCAGTCCGACAGCACGCGCGTGCCGCCGGTCACCGCGCAGAAATCGCCGCCCGACTCGCGGATTACCGGCGCCGATTCACCGGTGATCGCCGATTCGTCGACCGACGCGACGCCCTCGATCACCTCGCCGTCGGCGGGAATGAAATCGCCGGCCTCGACCAGAAATACGTCGCCCTTGCGCAACGCGGTCGACGTCACCCGCGAGAAAGCGGAATCGCGGTGCGGCCGATCGAGCTTCTTCGCCATCGTGTCGCGGCGCGCCGAACGCAGCGCGTCGGCCTGCGCCTTGCTGCGGCCTTCGGCGATCGCTTCGGCGAAGTTCGCAAACAGCACGGTGAACCACAGCCACAGCGCGACCGCGAGGATGAAGCCGGCCGGCGCCTCGCCGTGACCAGCCAGCGCCTGGATCCACAGCAGCGTGGTCAGGAAACTGCCGACATAGACGACGAACATGACCGGGTTCTTCCACTGCTGCTGCGGCAGCAGCTTGACGAAGGCATCGCGCAGCGCCTGCCTGAAAATGCTGGCGGTCACCAGCGCGCGCGGCAGGGTTGCGGCGGCGGAAGAAGTCTGGGTGGTCATGAGATCAATGCTCCGGTATCTGCTGCGGGTTTCAGTGGTTCGAATAAAGCATCAGGTGCTCGACGATCGGGCCGAGCGCGAGCGCCGGGAAGAAGGTCAGCGCGCCGATCACGACGACGACGCCGACCAGCCACAGCACGAACAGCGGTCCGTGCGTCGGCAGCGTGCCGGCGCCGGCCGGCACTTTCTTCTTGGTCACGATCGAACCGGCGAGCGCCAGCACCGGCACGATGATCCAGTAGCGCGCGAAGAACATCACGACGCCGAGCGCGGTGTTGTAGAACGGCGTATTCGCCGACAGCCCGGCGAACGCGCTGCCGTTGTTGCCGCTCGCCGACGAGAACGCGTAGAGAATTTCCGAAAAGCCGTGCATGCCCGGATTGGCAACGCCGGCCTTGCCGGCGTCGGTCATGACTCCGACCGCAGTGCCGAACAGCGCGGTGAACAGCGGCACCAGCACCGCGATCGACGCCATCTTGATTTCGAACGATTCGATCTTCTTGCCCAGGTATTCGGGCGTGCGGCCGATCATCAGCCCGGCGACGAATACCGCGACGACCACGTACATCAGCATCCCGTAGAGGCCGGAACCGACGCCGCCGAAGATCACTTCGCCGAGCTGGATCATCCACATCGGCACCAGGCCGCCGAGCGGCGTGAACGAGTCGTGCATCGCGTTGACCGAGCCGTTGGAGGCGGCGGTGGTCGCAGTCGCCCACAGCGCGGAATTGACGATGCCGAAGCGCACTTCCTTGCCTTCCATGTTGCCGCCGGACTGCGCGGCGGAAACGGTCTGATCGACGCCGAGTCCGGCCAGCGCCGGATTGCCATGCTGCTCGAAGCCGACGCACACCGAGAGCATCGCAACGAACACGAGCGTCATCGTCGCCAGCAACGCCCAGCCCTGGCGTGTGTCACCGACCATTTTGCCGAAGGTGTAGCACAGCGCGCCCGGGATCAGCAGGATCGCCAGCAGCTCGAGAAAGTTCGACAGCGGCGTCGGGTTTTCGAACGGATGCGCCGAGTTGGCGTTGAAGAAGCCGCCGCCGTTGGTGCCGAGTTGCTTGATCGCGATCTGCGATGCGGCCGGGCCGACCGCGAGCGACTGCTCTTTCTGCGTCGCCTTTTCGGTCACCGGATTGCCCTGCGCATCCTTGACCGGCTGGCCGTTGGCGTCAAGTTTGGGATTGTCGTATTCGACCGCCTGCGTCAGCGTCGCCGTCGGATACGCCGAGAAGGTCTGCGGCACGCCCTGGCTGACCAGCACCAGCGCCAGCACGAACGACAGCGGCAGCAGGATATAGAGCGTGGTGCGCGTCAGGTCGACCCAGAAGTTGCCGATAGTTTGCGCGCTCTGCCGCGCGAAGGCGCGGATCAGCGCGATCACCACCACGATACCGGTCGCCGCCGACAGGAAATTCTGCACCGCGAGCGCCAGCATCTGCGTCAGATAGCTCATCGTGCTTTCGCCGCCGTAGCCCTGCCAGTTGGTGTTGGTGATGAAGCTGATCGCGGTGTTGAACGACGAGTCGGGGGACACCGCGGCCATCGCCGCCGGATTCAGCGGCAGATTCGCCTGCAGGCGCTGCAATCCGTAGACCGCGAGTCCGCCCACCAGATTGAACATCAGCAGCGCGACCGCGTACCGGACCCAGCCGGTCTCCTTCGACGCATCGACGCCGCACAGCCGGTAGATCAAACGCTCGAACGGCGCGCCGAGCCGCTTCAGCAGCGACGGCTCGTCGCCGTAGACGCGCGCCATATAGGCGCCGAGCGGTTTCACCAGCGCGATCAGCGCGACGACGTAAAACGCGAGTTGCAGGTAACCGTTCGCGCTCATCAGAATTTCTCCGGAAACAGCAACGCGACCACCAGATAGATCATGATCGCAAGCGCCAGCACGCCGCTGAGGATGTAAATCCAGCTCATCGCGGTCTCCTCAGACATTCGAAGCCGTAAGCGAGAGCGATGCTCAGCGCAAAGAATGCAATAGTCAGAGCAATATAAATCCAGTCCACGGTAATCCCCACAGTCCAGAAAATGGGACAACGCCCAAATCTAATCTTTACCTGTCGCGTTTCCATGACAAAAATCAAGGCTTCGCGACCGGCCGTAACGATAGGCTCTCCGGTGTAAAAAAGTGGTAAAGATTGCGCCGCGACATATAAAAGGCGCATAAATTCCGCGCCGCATCATCCGCGCGCGGGGGAGAAACCGGGAATTCAGACGTTGAAGCGGAAATGCATGACGTCGCCGTCATGCACGACGTAGTCCTTGCCTTCGAGGCGCAGCTTGCCGGCCTCTTTTGCACCGTGCTCACCCTGGTATTTGACGTAATCGTCATAGGCGATCACTTCGGCGCGGATGAAACCTTTCTCGAAATCGGTGTGGATGACGCCAGCCGCCTGCGGCGCGGTATCGCCCTTGTGTATCGTCCACGCGCGCACTTCTTTTTCACCGGCCGTGAAGTAGGTCTGCAGGCCGAGCAATTGGTAGGTGGCGCGGATCAGCCGGTTGAGTCCCGGTTCCTGCATCCCGATGTCGGCGAGAAACACCTGCTTGTCTTCATCGGACAGATCGGCGATCTCGGCTTCCAGCGCAGCGCAGATCGCGACCACCGGCGCGCCTTCCTTCGCCGCGTAGTCGCGCACACGGTCGAGCAGCGGGTTGTTTTCGAACCCCTTGTCGCTGACGTTGGCGACGTAGATCGCGGGCTTCGCGGTCAGCAGGCACAGCGGTTTCAGCAGCGCCTGTTCCTCCTTTCCCAGTTTCAGCGCGCGCACCGGCTGGCCCTGGTCGAGCTGGGCACGCACTTTGTCGAGCAGCGCGCCGAGTTTGATCGCCTCCTTGTCGCCGGATTTGGCGCTTCTTCCCGCACGCTCCTTCGTCTTGTCGACGGTCGTGAGGTCGGCGAGCGCAAGCTCGGTCTGGATCGTCTCGATGTCGGAAACCGGATCGACCCTGCCGGCGACGTGCACCACGTTGTCGTCGGCGAAACAGCGCACCATGTTGATGATGCCGTCGGTCTCGCGGATGTTGGCGAGAAACTGGTTGCCGAGCCCTTCGCCTTTCGACGCGCCGGCGACCAGCCCCGCGATATCGACAAATTCCACGACCGCAGGAATGGTTTTCTGCGGTCTGGCGATATTGACCAGCGTCTGCAGGCGGGCATCAGGCACCTCGACGATGCCGACGTTGGGTTCAATCGTACAGAACGGATAGTTCTCGGCCGCGATGCCGGCCCTGGTCAGCGCGTTGAACAAGGTGGACTTGCCGACGTTCGGCAATCCTACAATCCCGCATTTCAGACTCATTCAGGACTCTTTTCCCTGGTATGCAATTTCAACATGGCATTTTCCATATCGTCCGCCGCAATCGATGGCCATACCGCGAGGCTGCGCGCAATCGCATCATCGATAGCCGCGCGTTCTTCGGCGCGCGGCGGATGCAGCACGTAATCCACGACTTCCTGCTCGCCCGCGCTGTCGCGCGGATGGCCGATGCCGATCCGCAGCCGCCAGAAATCGTGGCTGCCGAGGCGGACCGCGATGTCCTTGAGCCCGTTGTGCCCGGCAACGCCGCCGCCGAGCTTGAGTTTGACTCCACCCGGCGGCAGGTCCAGCTCGTCGTGCGCGACCAGGATTTCGCGCGGCGCGATCTTGTAGAACGCGGCCAGCGCGGCAACCGCCAGTCCCGACTCGTTCATATAGGTGTCCGGCAGCAGCAATCGCGAGTCATTTTCCAGCGCCGCGACGCGGCCGTGAAATTTCGTCTCGACGCGGAACACGGCTTTCGCGTCGGCGGCGAGTCGTTCAACCCACCAGGCGCCGGCGTTATGACGCGTGCGCTGGTATTTCCCGCCCGGGTTGCCGAGTCCGACGACGAGTTTCATGGCCGCATATTAGAACAATAAAAAACCCGCCATATGCATCCGATATGGCGGGCTGTTCGGAAAATTCCGGACTATTCCTTCTTGCCGGCTTCTTTCTTTTCGCCTTCCTTCTTTTCCCCGCCTTCGGCGGCAGCGGCCTCTGCTTCGGCCGGGGCCTGACCGGTGATCTCGGTGACCGGCGCCGCGACTTCTTCCTCGACCGCAATCACCTTCGGCAGCTGCACTATCGCCACCGCCGGGTTTTCCTTCTTCAGCCGGGAGATCAATTCGACGCCCTGCGGCAGCGCGATGTCGTTGACGTGCACCGACTGGCCGAGTTCGAGTTTGCCGAGATCGACCTCGATGAACTCGGGCAGGTCATCGGGCAGACACTGGATTTCGACCTCGTTCGTGATGTGGTTGGCGACGCCGCCGCCGAGTTTGACCCCCGGCGCAGTGTCGCCGTTGATGAAGTGCAGCGGCACCTTCATGTGGATTTTCCGGGTCTTGTCGATGCGCTGAAAGTCGACGTGCAGCACCTGCTGACGGAACGGGTGCATCTGCACGTCGCGCAGCAGCACCTGTTGCCTGGCGCCGTCGAGCGTCATCTCGAGGATCGACGCATGGAACGCCTCGATCTTCAGATGGCGATAGAGCGCCTGGTGGTCGAGCTCGATCTGCTGTGCGCTTTGATTGGCGCCGTAAACGATGCCCGGCACCTTGCCGCCGTGGCGCAGACGGCGGCTCGCACCCGTACCCTGCACCTTGCGCGGAAACGCGGTAAATTCAATCTTCATGACTGTCTCCACTTCTGTTTCGGAACATCCGCGACCAGACATTCCGGGTTATAAACACGGGCGGTTTCCCGCCCACTTTTGCCGCTACTACTCCACAAACAGCGAACTGATCGAGTCCTCGTTGCTGACGCGCAGCACGGTCTCGGCCAGCAGGTTGGCGATGGTCAGCACGCGGATGCGCCTGGATTGCGCCGCGCCCGCCGACAACGGAATCGTGTCCGTCACCACCAGTTCGTCGAGCGCTGATTTTTCGATGCGCTCGACCGCATTGCCCGACAACACCGGGTGCGTGCAATAGGCGATGACGCGCGTCGCGCCCTGCTCTTTCAGCGCGTTGGCGCCCTCGCACAGCGTGTTCGCGGTATCGACCAGGTCGTCCACCAGCACGCAGGTACGACCTTTGACGTCGCCGATGATGTTCATCACCGTTGCCACGTTCGGCTTCGGCCGGCGCTTGTCTATGATCGCCAGGTCCGATTCCAGCCGCTTGGCCAGCGCGCGCGCGCGCACCACGCCGCCGACATCCGGCGATACCACGACCAGATCCTTGTAGTCGCGTTTCCAGATGTCGCCGAGCAGCACCGGCGCCGCGTAGACGTTGTCGACCGGGATGTCGAAAAAGCCCTGGATCTGCTCCGAATGCAAATCCATCGTCAGCACGCGGTCGACGCCGGCCGCGACCAGCATGTTGGCAACCACTTTCGCCGTGATCGACACGCGCGCCGAACCGGAGCGGCGGTCCTGGCGCGAATAGCCGAGGTACGGGATCGCCGCCGTCACGCGCGCCGCCGACGCGCGCTTCAGCGCGTCGACCATCACCAGCACCTCCATCAGGTTGTCGTTCGGCGGCGCGCATAGCGACTGCAGCACGAACACGTCCTTGCCGCGCACGTTGTCGAGCACCTCGATCAGCACTTCGCCGTCGCTGAACCGCCCGACCTTGGCCTTGCCGAGATGGATATCGAGATAATTGACGACGTCCGCGGCGAGCTTCGGGATCGCGCTGCCGGTGAACACCATCAAACGGTCGTATGCCACGGTCTGTTTCCTGTGCTCATAAAAAATGGCTGGGGAGGAAGGATTCGAACCCTCGTATGCCGGAATCAAAATCCGGTGCCTTAACCAGCTTGGCGACTCCCCAAGCGTTCATAAAAATCGTCTGCCGGGAACGCCCCGTCCCGCATTAATCGCCGATTTCCCACAGCGGATGGCGGTCCAGCCCCCGCGCTACCACGCCGCGCATGTCCGGCGGCAACTGATTCAATACCGCGCGCGCCGCGTCTTCGTCCGCGAATTCCGCAAACACGCACGCGCCGGAACCGGTCACCGCCGCCGGCGCATGGCGGCCGAGCCATTGCAGATGCCGGCCGATTTCCGGATACAGGCGGCACACCACCGGTTCGAGATCGTTGCCGCCGGCCGTGAACGAAAAGGGCGGTATTTTAATCGGATTCGAATCCCGTTTCAAATCCGCGGCTTGGAAAATGCGCGCGGTCGACACCTCGACCGGCGGCAGCAGCACTATGTACCACGCCAGCGGCAGCGCGAGCGGCCGCAGCCGTTCGCCGACGCCCTCGCCGAGCGCGTTCTGGCCGAACACGAACACCGGCACGTCGGCGCCGAGTTCGAGCGCGAGCTGCTGCAGCCGCGCGCGCGGCAGATGTAGTCCCCACAAACGGTTCAGCACAAGCAGCGTGGTCGCGGCGTCCGAACTGCCGCCGCCGAGACCTGCGCCGAGCGGCAGTTTTTTGTCGAGCGCGATCTCGGCGCCATGTACGGCGCCGCCCACCCGCTGCAGCAGGCGCGCCGCACGCAGCGTCAGGTCATCGTCCTCCGCTATGCCGGCCACCGGCGCGGCACGCGTGATCGCGCCGTCGGCGCGCAGCGTGAAGCGCAGCGCGTCGCTGTAGTCAATAAAGCGGAACACCGTCTGCAACAGATGATAGCCGTCGGCGCGGCGGCCGGTCACGCGCAGCAGCAGGTTGAGCTTGGCCGGCGCCGGAAAAGTCGCGCCCGGGGTCATGGCGGCGGCTGATCGAAGCGGTCGATGATCACCCGGATCACGGCGTCGCCGTTGCCGGCCTCGATCCGTGCCGGCACCGCGGCGTTCTGCGCGTAAGCGAATTCGACCCGCCATCCATCCTGAACCAGCCGCACCAGCCGTCCGGCACCGTCGCGCTCAGCCCCTTCTTCGGCCAGGTCCGGCGCCGGCAGGCCGCGCACCCAATGCCGCAGCGGCGCGACCGGAAAGCGCCAGCCGAATGCGTTATGCGTCAGGGTTTCGATCGAGGCGGCGCGGTACTGTTCGTGATCCGCGGTGGTCAGCGTGGCGCCGTCGGCGTCGGACTGCAGTTGCGCGAAACTCTGCCCGAGCGGCGTGCTGAGCCAGATCTGGTCGTTCCGCTCACGATGCTCCCAGCGCAACGCGCCGCTGAAACCATGTTCGTGGTCGCGCACCGCGATCCTCCCGCCCAGGTCAAACGCGGCGGCCGGCGCACCCGCCGCCGGCGGACGCGCGTTGTCGCTGGCGCAGCCGGCGGCCAGCGCGAGGAACAGCCACGCGCCCGCCCGCAGCGACGACTTCATCGTCGATCTTCGGAAAAAAGGGGGGGGGAAACGCCGCTCATCCGCCGGGCGCAGGCGTTCAGGGCGTGAACTTCTTGACGGTCGCCAGCAGCACCGTGTTGTCGGGAGCGCCCTGCAGCGCGGTGCTCCATATCCTGCGCGCTTCGTCGCGGCGGCCGGCGTTCCACAACACTTCCCCGAGATGAGCCGCGATTTCAGGATCCGGCCGCAGATCGAACGCGCGCTTCAGATAGCCGAGACTCTGTTCGTTCTTGCCCATCCGGTACAGCACCCAGCCCATGCTGTCGATGATGAACGGATCGTCAGGCGCCAGTTTCAGCGCCTGCTCGATCAGCGTATAGGCCTCGGGCAACCGTGTATTGCGGTCGGCGAGCGTATAGCCGAGCGCGTTGTAGGCGTGCGCATAGTCCGGTTTGATCTGAATGACCTTGCGCAGATTGGCTTCAAGCACGTCCATGCGGTCGAGTTTCTCCGCCATCATCGCGTGGTCATACAGCAGATCGGTCGAATCCGGCGTCTTCTGCAGCGCGCGGTCGAGCACCTCGTAGGCCTCGCCGTACTGGTTTACATCGCTCAGTAACTGCGCCTCGGCCTGCACCAGCTCCACGCGCTGGCGCTCGTCGCGCGCCTGCGACTGGAGTCTGCGCAGGAACTTGCGCGCGCCGGGCAAATCGCCCTGCTTGACCATCACGCTCGCGTAGCGCGCCTGCGCCGGCACATACTGATCACCGTCGGCGACGCTTGCGTACCACTTCAACGCCTCGTCATAACGCTTGCGTTCCTCCGCCAGCTGTCCGAGATAGTAGCGCACCGTGTCGGGGTCCTTGTAATCGGTGTCGAGCACGTGCTTGAGCTGGGCTTCGGCCGCGTCATAGTCGCGCAACTGCAGCGACAACAGCGCAACCGCCATGCTGACCTGCGGGTTGTCCGGAAACTGCTGCTGCAATTTCTGGAACTCGCTGCGCGCCTCATCGAATTTCTGCGCGTTGACCAGCAGCCGCGCGTAACTGAGGCGCACGTCCATCGCGCGCGGATAAGACGCCAGATATTCGGCGAAATAGGCGAGCGCCGCGCCGTCCGACGTGCGCTGCAGCAACTGCCCCTGGAACAGCGCCGCCTGCTCCCATTCGGGGCGCAGCTTCAGCGCGGCGCGCACTTCGCTCAGCGCCACGTCGGGTTTCTCCGCGCCCCACGCCGCGCGCGCGACAGCGTAATGCGCTTCCGGCACCGCCGGGTACGGCGCCGCCAGCTGCTGCGCGAACTGCAGCGCGGCGGCCTTGTCAGGATAGCGCGCCAGCAGCGTGTTCAGCCACAGAAAAGCGGCACCGGCATTGGTCTGATCGGCAGCCAGCAGTTTCTCCATCAGCGGCCGCGCGTCGGCGAGCCGGTTCTCCCCGATCAGCAGCGTCGCCAGCACCTGCAGCGCCTGCGGCGAATCGGGGTCCACTTCCAGCCACAGCGTCGCCGCCTCCAGCGCCTGGCCGGCGGCATGGGCATTCCAGGCGACCACCGCCGCGCGCTGCGCGATGCGTGGATCCCGGGTTTCGCGCGCCAGATCAAGATAGGCCTGAACGGCGACCGCCTGCTGGCCGCGCTGCAGCGCGATTTCAGCGAGCAGGAATTTGAACAGGATCGGGGGCGTCAACTGCTGCTCCGGCAACACCGGCGACGGCTCCTGCGCACGGACTACGACGCGCGGATGCGGCGGCGGCGCGGCGTCGTTCGCAGCCTGCGGCTGCGGCGGCTCTGCGGCGCATCCGGCCAGCGCGGATAGCGAAAACAACACTGACAATCTGAAATAATTTTTCATCTGAACGGAAACGCCACCGGCTGCTCTAAAGAGCGGTTAGAGCCGCGCAAGCGACACGAAGTTCTTCATGAATGCCGTCAAGCTGGTATATTTTAGCCTCCATCGCGGACGCGCATCAAATTCGCGCGGCGCATGGCAGGCTGACGACTCGCCCATCATGACGGCTTCCTCCTCCGACATCACCGTTTCCGCCCAAGGGCTTTCGCGCAGTTTCGGCGCGCGGCGGGCGGTCGACGCCGTCAGCCTCGAATTGCGGCGCGGCGAAATTCTCGGACTGCTGGGTCCCAACGGCGCCGGCAAGACCACCACGATGCAGATGCTGACCGGCAATCTCGCGCCGAGCGGCGGCGGCGTCAGCATCTGCGGCATCGACCTGCTGGAGCAGCCGACCGCGGCCAAGGCGCATCTCGGCTACCTGCCCGAGCATCCGCCGCTCTACCGCGAACTGACGGTGCGTGAATATCTCGATCTCGCCGCGCGCCTGCATCGCGTCGCCAGGCCACGGCGCGGCACCGCGGTCGCGGAAGCGATCGAGCGTTGCGGACTGGCCGAGGTCACGTCGCGTCTGATCGGCGCGCTGTCGAAAGGCTACCAGCAGCGCGTCGGCATCGCGCAGGCGATCGTACACTCGCCGGACGTCGTGATCCTCGACGAGCCGACGGTGGGTCTCGACCCGAACCAGATTCGCGATATCCGCGGCCTGATCCGCGAGCTGGGCGACAGCCACAGCGTGATCCTGTCCACCCATATCCTGCCCGAGGTCGAAAGTGTCTGCGACCGCGTGCAGATCATGCATCACGGCAGCACCGTGTTCAGCGACACGATCACCGGCCTTCGGCAGTTCCATGCCGGGCGCAGGGTGCTGCTTGGGCTGCGCCGGCCGCCGCAGCTTTCGGCGCTGGCAACAATCCCCGGCGTCGCGCGCGCCGAGGAGGTGTCCGCCAATCTGTTTCGCATCAATTTCGCCAACGGCGGGGATCCGACCGACACGCTGGTGCGGCGCGCGGTTGACGACGACTGGGGGCTGACACAGCTGACGCCGGCGCAGACCAGCCTCGAAGATGTATTCACCCACCTGACCCAGACCGAGGACGCATGATATTCACCATCGCCGCCAAGGAACTGAAGGCGCTGTTCGCCTCGCCGCTGGCGTGGATCGTGCTGACGCTGACGCAGCTGATCGTCAGCTACGGATTCCTGCAGCGGATCGACGATTTCGTGGAACTGCAGCCGCAGCTGGCGGAGACGCCGAATGCGCCCGGCGTCACCGCGCTGGTCGCGGCGCCGGTCTATGCGACGCTCGCGGTGGTCATGCTGTTCGCGGTGCCGCTGCTCGCGATGCGGTTGATCGCCGAAGAGCGCCGCAACCAGACCATGGTGCTGCTGGTATCGGCGCCGCTGTCGATCACCGAAATCGTGCTCGGAAAATTTCTGGGGCTCATGTTGTTTCTGCTGCTCGCAATCGGCATCATCACGCTGATGCCGCTGGCATTGCTGCTCGGTGGCCGCCTCGATTTCGGCTTGCTGGCAAGCCTGCTGATCGGCAGCGTGCTGCTGACCGCGAGCTTCGCCGCGGTCGGATTCTACGCGTCGGCCCTGACCGCGCAGCCGATCATCGCGGCGCTGATCGGTTTCGGGTCACTGCTCATCATGCTGCTGCTGGTCGGAGTGAACGCGGCCGACGGCCTGCGTGAGCACGGCTGGACGGTGGCGGCCGATTTCGTCCAGGTGCTGTCCCCCCTTAATAATTTTGATCCGTTCGCGCGTGGAATGTTCGACAGCTACAGCGCGGTGTGTCTGCTGTTGCTGGTGATCGCCTTTCTGACGCTGACGATCCGTCGCCTCGACGCGGCGCGGCTCGGAGCCTGAGATGGACAGCGCCACTAAAATGCGCTGGCGGCTGCGCGCGCAAAACGGTGTTTTCGTTTTGCTGCTCGCGGCGCTGGTCGCGCTGCTCGCGTTTTTCGCCCATCAGTACCGTTACGAGCGCGACCTCACGCAGAACGCGCGCAACACGCTGTCACAGCAAACGCGCGAACTGCTCGGCAAGCTCGCCGGTCCGATTCGCATCACGATATTCGCGACGCGCCAGAACGCGCGCAGCGGCGATTTGCACAAGCTGGCGCAGGATTTTCTCACGCCGTACCAGCGCGCCAAGCCCGATCTTGGCTATGCCTTCGTCGATCCGCGCGAAGACCCGCAGCGGACGCAGGCAGCCGGCATCCGCGCCAACGGCGAGATGGTGATCGAGTACAACCGCCGGACCGAGCATCTGATCGACTACAACGAACAGGCTTTCGTCAACGCATTGATGCGGCTCGCGCGCTCGGGCGAGCGGCTGGTGATGGCGCTGATCGGCCATGGCGAGCGTCGCATCAACGGCATCGCCAACCACGATCTCGGCGAGTTTGGCAAGCAGCTCGTGGCCAAAGGCTTCAAGACTTCCGAGCTTAATCTCGAAATCGCGCAGGAGGTGCCGGCCAATGCCGCGCTGCTGATCATCGCCGGTCCGCAGGTCGACCTGCAGCCGGCCGAGGTCGAAAAGATCGGGCGCTATGTGCAGAGCGGCGGCAATCTGCTGTGGCTGATCGACCCCGAACCGCTGCACGGCCTGCAGCCGCTGGCCGAAACGCTCGGGCTGGTGCTCGGCCCCGGCGTGGTCGTCGACCCTGCTGCGCAGCAGTTCAACGCGTCGCCGGCAATGGCGATCGCGGCCAGCTACGACCCCCGTCATCCGATCACCACCGACTTCCATCTGAACAGCGTATTCCCGTTCGCGCGCCAGATCGAGGCCAATGAAGGCGGCGACTGGCGTGTCACCCGGCTGGTCGAGGTTGCACCGCACGGCTGGGTCGAAACCGGCAAGCTCGACAACCAGGTCACTTTCAACAAGGCGCGCGACGTGCCGGGGCCGATCAACGTCGCGGTCGCGCTCGAACGCAGCGTCGAGGACCGCGCCCAGCGCGTGGTGGTGGTCGGCACCGGCAATTTCCTGTCCAACACCTTCCTCGGCAACGGCGGCAACATCGATCTCGGTGTCAACATCATCAACTGGCTCGCCAGCGATGAAAACCTGATCACGCTGCAACCGCGGTCGACCGTCGACGGCGAGCTGCAGCTCGGTCGCGGCGCCCAGTATTTTCTGCTCTACGGCTTCCTGATCTTTCTGCCGCTGACGTTCGCCGGCACCGGGTTCGCGATCTGGTGGCGCCGCCGTCGGGCCTAGCATCAATGAAAAACTGCTGCTCGCGACGTTTTTCATTGATGCTTTCGTTCTGATAACCGGCCATGGGACGATTATTCCGGATCAACGCCGCGTTGCTGGCGCTGGTTGCCGCGCTCGCGCTGTTCGCCTGGTTCCACCCGCACCGCGACGCGCCCGATTATCCGCTGTCAGCGCTGAAAGCCGCCGACGTCACGAGCATCAGGATCGAACCCGCTGGCGGCGCGCCGCTCGCGCTCGCGCGCAGCGCGGCCGGCTGGAACATCACCACACCGCTGGCGGCACGCGTGGACGGATTCCAGGTGCAGCGCATGCTGGCGGTGCTCGGCGCAACTGCCAGGGACCGGCTGCCGGCGGCAGACCTCGGGCGCTTCAACCTGACGCCGCCGCTGCTGCGGCTGACAGTCGATGGCCAGACTTTCGATTTCGGCATGGTCAACGAGCTGACCCGCGAGCAGTACGTATTGACACAGGGTTACGTCTATCTGTGCAAGCCGTCCTACGGCCTGGCGCTGCCGCGCGACGTTACGCAACTGGTCAGCCGGCAGTTGTTCGCGGAAAACGAAACGCCGGTCGCGTTCGAGTTCCCGGATTTCAGACTTACACAGTACGACGGCAGATGGACGCTGTCGCCTTCGCCGCGGACCGCGCTGAGCCAGGACGACATCGACCGCTGGGTCGACGACTGGCGTTATGCTTCCGCGCTCGCCATGCGCCCGGCGGGCAAGAACCCGGCGCCGGAAACCATCAAGGTCAGACTGCAGGACGGCCGCACGCTGACACTCGGGATTCTGCAGCACTCGCCGCAATTGACGCTGCTGCGCGACGATCAACCTGCGCTCGCCTATCAGTTCACCGACGACATCGCGCGCCGCCTGCTGGCGCCGCCAGGCGCTGCTTTGGAACCACAGATAAACATGGATGAACACAGATGATCCCTCAACCGGGCTTCATGTCCTGTTCTGCGTTCATCTGCGTTCATCTGCGGTTGCTCGGGTTTTATCATGCCTGAACTGCCGGAAGTCGAGACCACCTGCCGCGGCCTGCGCCCGCATCTCGAAGGCGCGCGTATCGCAACCGCGATCGTGCGCCAGCGCGCGCTGCGCCAGCCGGTGCCGCGCATGCTGGCGCAGCGCGTCGCCGGCGCGACGGTGCGCGCCATCAATCGGCGCGGCAAATATCTGCTGATCGACCTCGGCCACGGCGCGCTGATCGTGCATCTCGGCATGTCGGGGCGGCTGTGGCTGGTGGACGCCGCAACGCCGCCGCAGTCTCACGATCATTTCGACCTCGTGCTGGCCAGCGGCGCCGCGGTGCGGCTGCGCGATCCGCGCCGCTTCGGGCTGGTGCTGTGGCACCACGGCGATCCGCTGACCCATGCGCTGCTGCGCGACATCGGCCCCGAGCCGTTCGGCCCCGATTTCGATGGCGCGTGGCTGTACGGGCAGACGCGCAACCGCAGCGGCGCGGTCAAGAATGCGCTGATGGACAGCCATCTCGTCGCCGGCATCGGCAACATCTACGCCAACGAGGCGCTGTTTCGCGCCGGCATCAACCCGAAGACGCCGGCGCGCCGTATCGGCCTCGCGCGCTGCCAATTGCTCGCCGGGAAAATCCGGGAAACGTTGAAACTGGCGATCGACGCCGGAGGCTCGAGCCTGCGCGATTACGTGAACAGCGACGGCCTCGCCGGCAATTTTCAGGAGCGCTTCATGGTTTACGGCCGCGCGCAGCAGCCCTGCTTCAATTGCGGCGCGCCGATCCGCGAACTGCGGCAGGGACAGCGCTCGACTTTTTATTGCACGACTTGCCAATCCTAGATCAAATGCACCGATCGCCGCTGGGCAGCGCGACTTCGCGTGCGATCGAAGCCGGGATCAACATTGCCCGGCCGGCATCGGGATGTTCACTGATGCGGGGTTCCGGCGTCCCGCCGCTGAAAATGGAAAAGAAACCGTAACAAAATCACCGTAGATTTGGCGCCACCACTTCCACGACAGGACAACCTGATGGCGATTGCGAAACTGCTGCGCTTGCTGCCGTCCGCGCCGGATCAACCGTCGTCCCGCGGCTTCAGTCTCACCCCCGATCTGATCCACGCCATCTTCCAGCACGCGCGGCCGCTCGGGCATCACGAAGACCCCGACGAACTGAATCTCGGTTTCGGCTTTCTCTATTATGGCCTGGTGCGCATGCTGCGCCCGAAGCACGTCGTCGTCATCGGCTCAGGTTTCGGCTTCAGCGTGGTCTGCCTTGCACTCGGCCTGAAAGACAACACGGCGGGGCGGCTCACCTTTGTCGACCCCTCCTATTCGGTGCTGACCGACGGGCCGTTCAAGACGGTCGGCGGCACTTCGCAGTGGGACGACCCGGGGCGGGTCGAAGAGCATTTCGCCCGCTTCGGAGTCGAATCGCTGGTCACGCATCACCGGATGCGCAGCGACGAATTCTTCGCGCGCTACGCCGGGCGCGGCCTGCCGCCGATCGACATCGCCTTCATCGACGGCAGCCACGCCTATCAGGACGTCAGGCAGGATTTCCTGTCATGCCTGCGCCATGCGGGGAAAAACTCCTATCTGCTGCTGCACGACACCAATATCTACGTGCGTGAAATGGTGCGGCACGCCGGCGTCAAGCGATGGCTCACATCGGTGCGACGAGAAAAGGACGCTTTCGAGATCGTGGACTTTCCGTTTTCTTCCGGCGTCGCAGTCGTGCGCGTGCTCGAGGATGAGGCGTGGAAATGTCTGGAGCCGTCGCGGCCGGACTGACCGCAACGGCCTGTCAAGTCGAAGCCCGGCCGGCGTCGCCGGGCGCCGTGATCGCACCGTTATCCGCCGCCAGCGTTCTCGGCGGAATGCGCTTCAGCGTCGAAGTATCGCTGCTGCGATTGATGGATTGCGCGAACTCGACGTTTCTGGATATTTCCTTCAGGTAGGGATCGTGCCCGTCGCCGAAATGGTGGCTGATGTACTGATAGCCCGCGCCGAGATCCTCGTCGAGGCGGCGCGCCGCACCCGCATAAAATTTCGGCGTTTTCATCACCAGATCGTCGCCTGACTCGAATACTATGTCCTCCTTGCCGGACGGCAGCCGTTTGCGCGCGATGCCGGCCGCGACAAATTCGGGATACAGCCGGTCGCGGCACTTCTCCAGATAGCAGCGGTCTGACATCTGCGCGATGATATCGGCCGAACCGAGCAGGGAACCGAGCAGCCGATAGCGCAACGACGGCACCACAATCTGCGCCACCGGGATTTCATAGCCGGTAAAGTGGACCAGTGCGGCGGCGATCCCGGCCATGTCGGCCATGCCGATCATCGGCAGATACGCCTTCAGAAAATCGGCTCCGCGCGACACGTGCGTCAGCGTCATTTCAGCGCCATTGCGGTGTTCCACGTCGTCCAGCCTGCGCACGTAGCCGCAGTCGTGAAACAGTGCGGTGACGATGCCGAGACAGAAATGCGTCGCTTCCAATCGCTCCGCTCCCGCCTGCGAGCGTTCGTAGCCGTCCATCAGGCGCGCCATCGCCAGCGTCACATTCAGCACGTGCTGAATGTCGTGATAGGGGGTGTCGCAGGCGTGGAATCCGGGAAATTTTCCGTGGTAGAGCGACTCAAGGTCGCGAAACACCTGGTCGATTCTCGAATCGGGGGCGCCGGGGTAGAGCTCGCGGAAAATCTGGATGACGGCCGCGCTGACCGCCCTGGAATCCGTTACGTCGACGTTGTTGGAGACGTCGTAATGGTTGCCAAAACTCATCGCACCCACACGCTCGTTAAAAATGCGGATTTTATAGGCAAATGGCTCCGCGGAAAACACCGCGGGTGCGCGGGATATAGTCCGGATGGCGCATGCCGGAAACCGCTGCTGCCGGCGGAATCCGCCTGTCCGGGTTCATGGCCGGCCGCCGTTATTTTCCGCCGTTCGGCGGGAGCCTGGCGCGCAGCTGCTGCGCCACGTGCTCGGACACGAATTTCCCGACATCGCCGCCGAGGGACGCGACTTCGCGCACGATGGAAGCGGAGATGAACATGTACTGTTCGGCCGGCGTCAGGAACACCGTCTCGACGTCGGGATACAGGCCGCGGTTCATGCCGGCGAGCTGAAACTCGTATTCAAAGTCCGACACCGCGCGCAGCCCGCGCAGCACGACGCGCGCGTCGTGCTCGCGCACGAACTGCATCAGCAGTCCGGAAAAGCCGACCACCGTAACGTTGCGGCAGTCGGCCAGCACGTGTTGCGCCATCGCGACGCGCTCGTCGAGGGTGAAGAACGGCTGTTTGGAATGGCTGGCGGCGACCGCGATGATGACTTCATCGAACAGTTTGGCCGCGCGCCGCACCAGATCTTCGTGACCGCGCGTGACCGGATCGAAAGTGCCGGGATAGACCGCCTTGATGTTCATGCCTCCGCCGTCCGTTTCAGCAGTTGATAGATGACGCTCCCCGCGCGGCCGTGGCGCCACGCCTGCCAGCCGGCCGCAACCGGCGCCGCGCGCGGCATTTCCACGTAGACCAGCGCCTGTGGCGCGAGTCGTGACGGCAATAATGCCAGAACCTGCGGCAGCGCGTTGGAACGGAACGGCGGATCGACGAACACGACGTCATAACGGCCCCGGTCGGCACGCAGGAATTCCAGCGCGTCGGCGCGCCGCAGTTCCACCGCCCGCGCGTCGAGCACCGCGGCGTTTTCACGCAGCGCCTCGAACACGCGCGCGTCGCGCTCGACCATGGTCACGCGCCCGGCGCCGCGCGACGCCGCCTCGAAACCGAGCGCGCCGCTGCCGGCGAACAGGTCAAGACAGATTTTGCCGGTCAGGTCCTGGCCGAGCCAGTTGAACAGCGTCTCGCGCACGCGGTCGGGCGTCGGCCGCAGATCGGGACGCGGCGTGAAAGACAGGATGCGGCTGCGCCAGACGCCGCCGACGATGCGCACCCGGTTGGCCGGCATCGCCCGCCCGAGCGAACGGTTATCTGGCGCTGCCGCCGGCACCGAGCGCCGCCGGCTCGGGGCCGACCACCACGGTCACCATGCGATCGGGGTGGACGCGGCGTTTGAATGCATCGTCGATGTCCGCAAGCGTGACTTTTCCGACGTTGCCGGGAAAGTCTTCGATGTACGTCAGCGGCAGATGATAGAAGCCGATCACGTCAAGGTATTCGAGTATCTTGCGGTTGCTGTCGAAGCGCAGCGGAAAGCCGTCGACGATGTTTTGCTTGGCCTCCTTCAGTTCCTGCGCGGTCGGTCCCGTAGCGACGAATTTTTCGAGCGTTGCGCGAGCTACCGCAAGCGCCTCGGCGGTCTGGTCCTTGCGCGTCTCCAGGCCGATCATGAACGGGCCGTCCTGCTGCATCGGCATGAAATAGCTGTAGGCCGAATAGGCAAGCCCGCGCTTCTCGCGCACCTCGGTCAGAATGCGCGACACGAAACCGCCGCCGCCAAGCACGTAATTTCCGACATAGAGCGAAAAATAATCGGGGTCGCCGCGTTTCATGCCGGGCGCGCCGATCAGCACGTGGGCCTGGGTCGCCGGATGCGGGATCACCCTGGTCTCGGCGTGGGCAAGCGGCGGCACCGGCGGCGCCTGCGTCGGCGCGTCGCTGCTGCGCGGCAGTTGCGCGGTCAGGCGGTCGGCAATCTGTTCCGCCTGTTTGCGGTCGAGATCGCCGATCAGCGCGATCACCGCGCGGTCGGCGGCATAATGCGCGCGGTAGAACGCGATCAGATCATCGCGCGTAACGGCCGGCACCGTGTCCGCTTCGCCGCTCGCGCGCAGCGCGTAAGGATGGTCGCCGTAGACGAGCTGATTGAAATTGCGTTCTGCGATGCTGCCCGGCTTGGTGTCGGCTTCCTTGATCTCGGCGACCAGTCTCGCCTTCTCGCGCTCGAGGACGGCGGCCGGAAATTCCGGCGATTGCAGCACGCGCGAGAACACGTCGAGTGCCTGTGCCAGTTCCTCGCCGCTGGTCAGCGTGCGCAGCGACACTCCGCCGCGGTCGAGATCGAAATGGCCGTCGAGCTCGGCACCGACATCGGCAATCTTGCGCGCAATGTCGTCTTCGCTGAGTCCACCTGCGCCGAGATGCAGCATTTGCTGGGTTAATCCGGCGACGCCCGATTTGGCGCGCGTATCGAACGTCGAGCCGGCCGGAAAGTCGACGCTGACGTCGAGCATCGGCAGGTCATGGGTCTCCACGAAATAGACATGCGAGCCCGCCGCAGTCTGCCAGGTCTGGATCGGCGGCAACGCCGCAGCCGGCAGCGCGGCACACAGCGCGACGATCAGCAACAGCATCCTAGCGAACATGGTCCATCTCCATCGGCGGTGCCAGCCGGCGGCCATTCAACGGCTGCGGATCAAGCGTGGCGACCGTCAGGCCGTCGTCGTTGAAATATTTGTTCGCGACTTGCTGCACCTGCGCCGCGGTGACCTGCCGCAGTTTTTGCAATATCAGGTCAACGCCGTCGGCGGGATAGCCGTCGCTCGCCAGCGAACCGATTTGCAGCGCCTGGAAGAACATCGAGTCGCGTTGATAGACCTGCGATGCGACCAGTTGCGCCTTGACGCGCTTCAGTTCCTCGTCGCTGATGCCGTCGGCGGCGATCCTGGCGATCTCGCGCCGGATGCCCTGTTCGAGGTCGGCGACGGTCTTGCCGGACGCCGGCGTGCCGCTGACGATGAACAGCGCCGGGCCGCGCAGCGTGTCGTCATAGCTGACGCCGATCGAGGTCGCGATGCGCTCGTTGCGCACCAGCGTACTATTGAGACGCGCCGCCTCGTTGCCGTCGAGAATTTCCGACAGCACGTCGAGCGCGTACGGCTCCCACTCTTTGTCAAGGTCGTGCAGCCATGGCGTGCGCCACGCCATCATCAGGTACGGCAGTTCGGCCGGCGCCTTGACGACGACGCGCCGAATGCCTTCCTGCGACGGCTCCTCCTGCGGCTTGCGCTCCGGCAACAGCTTGGGTTTGATCGCGCCGAAGTATTTCTCGGCGAGCGCGAATACTTCAGGCGCCTTGACGTCGCCGACCACGACGATGATCGCATTGTTCGGCGCGTACCAGCGCCGGTACCAGTCGCGCACATCTCCGACCGTCATGTTCTGGATATCGTTCATCCAGCCGATCACCGGCACCCGGTACGGGCTGCTGGTGAAAGCGGTCGCCATCAGCGATTCCTGGACCCGGGCCTCCGGCTGGTCATCGGTACGCATGCGGCGCTCCTCCATCACGACCCGGATTTCCTTTGCGTACTCCTGCGGCGACAGCGTCAGGTTCTGCATGCGGTCGGCTTCCAGCCGGAATGCCAGCGGCAACCGGGATTTCTGCAACTGCTGATGAAACGAGGTGTAATCGCGGTCGGTGAAGGCGTTCTCGCGGCCGCCAGCCGCGGCGACCAGCCGCGAAAATTCGCCGGCCGGCACCTGCCTGGTGCCCTTGAACATCATGTGCTCAAGCGCGTGCGAGATGCCGGTAGTGCCGTTTTCCTCGTCAATGCTGCCGACCCTGTACCAGACCATCGAGACCACGACCGGCGCGCGGTGGTCTTCCTTGACGATCACGCGCAGCCCGTTGGCAAGTTGATGCTGCTCGATCGTCATGGACATTCCGGCGGCTGCGGCGGCCGGCAACTGCAACAGCGCCGCCGCCAGCAGGAGCAGCGGCGACAGCAGACGGCAAATATGGCACAGGGAAGGCATGGTGTCGGATAATTCCGGAAGTATTATTATTCGGTCAGATTCTAAGCGATTTGCGCTAACCGCGCTTGCGCACACTTCTACAATGGATAACTCTGACCTCGCTGCGCATGTTAAGTTTCCTTAAACCGGACCCCGGAACCGGCTGGAACGACCGCCTCAAGTCGGGATTGGCGCGCACCCGCGACCTGCTGAACCGCGACTTGTCGGAAATGCTGCGCGGCGCGCGTCCGGACGCCGCATTTTACGACGAGCTCGAGGCGACGCTGCTCGCCGCCGACGTCGGCGTCGCGGCGACCGGTTTTCTGCTTGACCGGCTGCGCCGCGCGGATGGCTGCACCCCCGAGGAACTCCGGCGGACGCTGCACGCTGCCCTGCTCGAACTGCTGCAGCCGGTCGCGGTCCCCCTCGACATTTCCGCCCATCGGCCGTTCGTCGTGATGCTGGCGGGCGTCAACGGCGCCGGCAAGACCACCTCCATCGGAAAACTCGCGCATTATTATCAGCAGGCGGGAAAATCGGTGCTGCTGGCCGCCGGCGACACCTTTCGCGCCGCGGCGCGCGAGCAGCTCGAGGCATGGGGCGCGCGCAACAACGTCGCAGTGATCGCCCAGCAGGCGGGCGACGCCGCAGCGGTGGCGTTCGACGCGATCAACGCGGCACGCGCGCGCGGTGTCGATCTGGTGCTGGCCGATACCGCTGGCCGGCTGCCGACGCAACTGCACCTGATGGAGGAGATCCGCAAGGTCAAGCGCGTGATCGCCAAGGCGCTGCCGGGCGCGCCGCACGAAGTGATGCTGGTGCTCGACGCCAATACCGGACAGAACGCGGTCAACCAGGTCAAGGCGTTCGACGAGGCACTCGGCGTCACCGGCATCACGCTGACCAAGCTCGACGGCACCGCCAAGGGCGGCGTGCTGGCGGCGATCGCCCGCTACAAGCCGATCCCGCTGCGCTTCGTCGGTGTCGGCGAAGGCATCGACGACTTGCGGCCGTTCGACGCCGCCGAATTCGTCGATGCGCTGCTGGGATGAATCAGGATTCAGGATATGGGATACAGGATTCAGACAGACCGTGCCCACGCATCCTCGATCCTGAATCCTCAATCCTGACCCCTGTCCTTCAATGATTTCATTCAGCCATGTTTCGAAGCGTTATCCAGGCGGGCACGAAGCGCTGAAGGACGTCAGCTTTGCGCTCAATGCCGGCGAACTCGCGTTCGTCACCGGCCATTCCGGCGCCGGCAAGACGACACTGCTGAAGCTGCTCGCCGCAATCGAACGTCCGAGCGCCGGCAGCGTCGTCGTCAACGGTCAGAATGTCGGCGCTCTCGGGCCGCGCGCGGTGCCGTTCCTGCGGCGCAATTTCGGACTGGTGTTTCAGGATCACAAGCTGCTGTTCGACCGCAGCGCATTCGACAACGTCGCGTTGCCGCTGGAAATCGCCGGCTATGGCGGCAATGACATCGCAAAACGCGTGCGCGCCGCGCTCGACAAGGTCGGTCTGCTGCGACAGGAACGCGCGCTGCCGATCACGCTGTCCGGCGGCGAACAGCAGCGGTTGTGCATCGCGCGCGCCATCGTGCAGCGGCCGGCGATCCTGCTGGCCGATGAGCCGACCGGCAATCTCGACGCCGATTATGCAATCAGCATCGGCGAGCTGTTCCGCTCGTTCAACCAGATTGGCGTCACCGTCATCATCGCGAGTCATGACCAGACGTTGCGCGCCCAGCTCAATCCGCAGGTGATCGCGCTCAGGCACGGGAGCGTCGAGCCGTGACGGCGTGGCTCACCCAGCACGCGCGCGGCCTGCGCGCGGCGCTGGCGCGGTTCGCCGGCGCACCGTTCGGCAGCCTGTTCAATGTTCTGGTGATCGGCTTCGCGCTCGCGCTGCCGTTCGGATTCTATGTCGCGCTGGACGGCGTACAGACCTTCGCGCTGCGCGGACTCGACGCCTCAGGGCCGCAATTAAGCGTATTCATGGCGCTCGACGCCAGCCGCGACGATGCCGCCGGGATCGGGCAGCAGCTGGGCCGCGATCCGCGCGTTGCCAAATTCCGCTTCGTGCCGCGCGCGCAGGCGCTGCAGGAACTGAAACAGAGCAGCGGCCTCGCCGACGCCATCGACAGCCTGCCGCAGAATCCGCTGCCCGACGCGTTCGTGGTCGTCGCCAGCGACCGCTCGTCCGCGGCATTGGCGGCGCTGCGCGATGAAATCCAGGTGTGGCCGCACGTCGCCTATGTCCAGCTCGACAGCGCGTGGGCGCAGCGGCTCGACGCGCTGCTCAGAATCGGTCGCTTCGCGACGGCGCTGCTGGCGGCAGTGTTCGCGATCGTGCTGGCGGCGGTCGCCTTCAATACGATCCGCCTGCAAATCCTGACCCAGCGCGATGAAATAGAGGTTGCCAAACTGATCGGCGCGACCGACGCCTTCATCCGCCGGCCGCTGCTGTATTTCGGCGTACTGCTGGGGCTCGCCGGCGGCGGCGCAGCGTGGCTGCTGGTCGTCGGCGGCGTGGCGCTGCTGAACCATGAGATCGGCACAATCGCGCAACCCGCCGTCATCCCGTTCCAGTTCGGCTATCCCGGCTTCAACGCCAGCGTGATCCTGTTTGCAGCAGCGGCGGCTCTTGGCTGGCTCGGCGCATGGCTCTCCGCCGGCCGCCACATCGCTCTGCTCGAAGCGGAATCCAAGTGACTGTTTTATATACTCTATCATTTCGATCATCCCGCGCTGGGCGGGAACCTTTCCCGACTTTGGCACTCTGACAATGAGAGTGCTAGAATCAAGTCCGATGAGAGGAACAGACACAATGACCACAAATTATGCGCTGCCTTTGGCGGTGACCGGCAGTCTCGACAGCTATATCCAGACGGTGAACCGGTTTCCGCTGCTGTCGCAACAGCAAGAACTCGAATTGGCGCGGCGCTTCCGCCAGCACGATGATCTGGATGCGGCGCGTCAGTTGATCGTATCGCATCTGCGGCTGGTGGTCGCAGTTGCGCGCGGTTACCGCGGCTATGGACTGCCGCAGTCCGACCTGATCCAGGAAGGCAACATCGGGCTGATGAAAGCGGTCAAGCGCTTCGACCCCGAACGCGGCGTGCGCCTAGTGTCGTTCGCGATGCACTGGATCCGCGCCGAAATCCATGAATTCATCCTGCGCAACTGGCGCTTGGTCAAGATCGCGACCACCAAGGCGCAGCGCAAGCTGTTCTTCAATCTGCGCAGCATGAAGCGGGGACTCGACACGCTGGGTAGCGAGGAAGTCAAGGCGATCGCGAAAACCCTTGGTGTCAAGCCGGAAGAAGTGGTCGAAATGGAGACCCGGCTCGGCGGTCACGACATCGCGCTCGAACCGGTTGATGACAGCGATGGAGAAGGCTACGCGCCGATCAACTACCTGCCGGCCGAAGACGCCGAGCCTGGACGCATCATCGAGCATGAGGAAGCGGCGCGGCTGCGGCATCAAGGTCTGGAAAAGGCGCTGGCCGGGCTCGACGCGCGCAGCCGCCGCATCATCGAAGCGCGCTGGCTGCGCGAAAAGGACACGGCTACGCTGCACGAACTGGCCGACGAGTTCGGCGTGTCGGCGGAACGCATCCGCCAGATCGAACAGAAGGCGCTGCAGAAAATGCGCGGCGTGATCGGTGTAACGGTTTAAGTTCCGCAGTGACGATGAGTCCGGAAAGGCGGCCACGGCCGCCTTTTTTATTTCCGCTGCCGGATAATAGCGATTTTCCGCGGCAACCGACCTTGACGGCAAAACTCGACCCGGCACCGCTGGCATTCGACGCTTCCGGCACCCCGTTTTCGCCGATCTATCACGACATCTATCACAGCGCCGATTCGGGGCCGGGACAGGCGCGGCATATTTTCCTCGCCGGCAACGATCTGCCTTCGCGCTGGGCGCAGGCGCACAGTTTCACGATCGTCGAGTCCGGTTTCGGATCGGGACTGAACTTTCTCGCAACCTGGCAGGCGTGGCGCGCCGATCCGCAGCGCTGCGGGCGGCTGTATTTCGTCTCGATTGAAAAACATCCGTTCCAGCGCGATGCGCTGGCCGCGCTCCATGCGCGCTACCCCGAGTTCGCGCCGCTGGCGGCGCAGCTGCAGTCCGCTTGGCCATTACTGGTGCCCGGTCTGCAGCGGCGGCAATTCGACGACGGACGCGTAATACTGACGCTGGCGTTCGGCGACATCACCGCGGTGGCAAACTCGCTGCGCGTCGGCGCCGACGCGTTTTATCTCGACGGCTTCTCCCCCGAGCGCAATTCCCGGATGTGGTCGCCGCAGACGATGAAGGCACTGGCGCGGCTGGCGAAACGCGACACGACATTTGCGACCTACACGACGGCGCGCGCGGTGCGCGAGGCATTGGCCGATGCCGGCTTCGCGGTCGAAAAGCGCGCCGGCTACGGCCGCAAGCGCGAAATGCTGGCCGGCCACTACGCGCCGCGCGGCTCGCGCCGGCAGGCGCCAGCGCCTGCGCCACAATGGCCGGAGCGCCGCGCGATCGTGATCGGCGCCGGGCTTGCCGGCGCGGCGGCGACCGAACGGCTCGCCGCGCGCGGCTGGCATGTGGAAATCATCGAACGCCGTTCCTGCCCCGCCGCCGAAGCGTCGGGCATGCCGGCCGGAATTTTTCATCCGCATCTGTCGCCCGACGATTGCCTGCTGTCGCGCTTCACGCGCGCCGGCTTTCTGCATGCGCTCGACCGCTGGCAGGCGCTGCAGGCCGCGGGCCGCGCTTTCACGTGGCGGCGTTGCGGCGCGCTGCAACTCGCCGGCGGCGGCGAGGAAATGAAGATGGCAGAAACGCTGCGCGCGTTGGGTTATCCGCCCGACTATGCGCAATACCTGCCGCGCGAAAAAGCCGGGCAACTTGCAGGCCACCGTCTCTCCAGCGGCGGCTGGTGGTTTCCCGCCGGCGGCTGGCTGCGCCCGGCCGAGCTGATCGCCGCGCAGCTGGCGGCCATGGAAAATCTGACCGTGCATTTCAACAGCGCGGCGCACGCTCTCGTCCGCGACGTTGCGGGCTGGCGGGTGCTGGCGCGCGACGGCAGCGTGATCGCCGCAGCACCGGTGGTGGTGCTCGCCGGCGCGCACGATGCGGCGCGACTGACCGTCGTCGGCGCGCCGTTGCAGCGCATCCGTGGACAGATCACATTGTTGCAGGCGCCGGCGCTGTCGCAATTGTCGACAGTGCTCTGCGGCGGCGGTTATCTGTTGCCGACGGGAAACGGCACCGCAATCGCAGGCGCAAGCTACGATCCCGGCGTCGAAGATCCGCTGCCGCAGCCGGCGCAGCACGCGCTCAATCTCGAACGCGTCGCGCGGCTGCTGCCGGATGCCGTACTGCCGCCGTCCGCAGTGTATGGCGGAGACGTCGGCTTTCGCTGTGCGGCGCCCGACCATATGCCGCTGATCGGCGCACTGCCGGACATCGATGCGGCGCATGCGCAGGCCGGCGAACTGGGCGGCGCACAGCCGGCGGAACTGCCGCGGCTGACAGGGCTGTACGGCGCCTTCGGCTACGCATCGCGCGGGTTGACATGGGCGGCGCTCGGCGGCGAACTGCTGGCCAGCATCATCGAAGGCGAAGCTCTGCCGGTTGAAACAACGCTGGCGGACGCCGTCGATCCCGGGCGCTTCGTGCTGAAACAGCTGCGCCGCGGTAAACTCGCGCCTTCTGATCTGTGAGAAAAATGCGCTTCGCACGCCGCTGTCTCGTCTGCACCCTGCTCGCCGCCGCGCACGCATACGCACAAACGCCGGATCAACCGGTGGTCACATTTCTGGCGACCGATCCCGCGCCCGACGCGCGGCTCGCGCGCAACGAGCGGTTCTACGTCCGCTTCGAGGTAAAAAGTACGGCGCCGGTGACGGTGATGATCAACGCCTGCACCGACGGCAATCCGGTATTCGCCGACATGGGATCAAGCGCCGTCACCCGGTTGGCCGCCGGCGACCATACCGCGGTCGCGCATTTTTTCTACTGGGGCGCCGCGCCCCGGCGCATCGATGGAATACGATTGACCGTCGGCGCGGCGGATAATCCCGGCAAAGGCGTGGATTTCACGTTGCCGGTAAACCTCACGCTGACGGCCAGAGACGCCGTGACACCGCGCGTCCCTGCGCCATGGGCGTTGGAGCAGCAATCGCGCAGCGCGGCGCCGCCGAAGCCGGACCTCGCGGCCGCCGGGAACGACGGCAGGAACAGGATGCTGATGGCCGGAATCGTTCTGTTGGCGGCGGCCTGCGCGGCGCTGTATTTTCTGCGCCTCAGACTGCCGCGGGCGCGCAATAAAAACGTGTCGTAACGGCTCGACAAACGGCACAATACACCCTGAAACCGTGGACTGACTGATGAACATTTCCGGCTTACGACAGGAATATCTGCACGCGGCGTTCGACGAGAGTACCGCAGCATCCGATCCGCTCGCGCAATTCAAGCGCTGGTTCGAGGAGGCGCTGGCGGCCGAATTGCCGATGGCCAACGCGATGGCGCTCGCGACCGTCTCTGCCGACGGCCGGCCTTCGGCGCGCATGGTGCTGCTCAAGCATCTGGACGACCGCGGCTTTGTATTCTTCACCAACTACGAAAGCCGCAAAGGCCGGGAACTCGCCTCCAACCGCGGCGCAAGCCTGCTGTTCCACTGGATCGAACTCGAGCGCCAGGTGCGGATCGAGGGCGCGGTCGAAAAAATCACGCCGCGCGAATCGGACGAATATTTCGCGCAGCGTCCGCTGTTGAGCCGTCACGCCGCCATCGCCTCGCAGCAGAGCACAGTGATCACCAGCCGTGCGGCGCTGGAAAAACATTTTGCCGAGATCGTCGAACAGTCCGGCGGACATCCGGCCCGCCCCGTGCACTGGGGCGGCTATCGCGTGATTCCCGAAGCGCTCGAATTCTGGCAGGGCCGCGAAAACCGGCTGCATGACCGGCTGCTTTACCGCCGCGTGCCGGACGGGAACTGGCTGATCGAGCGGCTGGCGCCGTGACGCGCCGGGCGGCGCGGACACGACCACCGGACAACAGCGTGGCCGTTGCCCGGCGGCTTTCAGGAAAACGGATTACTTCAGGTGCTTGCTGACGAACTTGGTCAGGTCGAACATCGAAACCTGGGATTTGCCGTTGAACAGCGGCTTCAGCTTTTCGTCGGCGTTGATGTTGCGTCTGTTCTTCTTGTCCTGCAGACCGTGCTTCTTGATGTAGGCCCAGATCTTCTTGGTGACTTCGGTGCGCGGCGCCGCGTTTGCACCGATGATGGCGGCCAGCGTGGAGCTGGGGGTCAGGGGTTTCATGAACGCTGCGCTTGGTTTGCGCTTGGCTTTTGCCATGGTGTCTCTCCTTTAAACACTCATTATTACCCGACATTGGGTCGAACTGGATTGTAATCCAAACCATGCCCGCGTGCGCGTGCCGGGCGAATTTTATATTCGGGGATTGCCCGCCGATTTATTCCAGTGTGCTGAGCCAGACGTCCAGTCCCTGCGCGTTAAGCTCGATGTCGCCGGCGAAGATTTCGAGCACTTTTTCACGCGGCAACATCCAGTTCTGCCGCTGTTTTTCCTCGACCAGCAGCTGCATGACCCCTGTTTTCAGTCGCTGATGGCGATCGGGGCCGGTGTCGCGCACGGCCAGCGCCAGTTGTGCGTGGGCGTCGATCAGCCGGTGCAGGTCGGCGGCCAGCCGCGAAATATCCTCCACCCTTCCGTAGTGGGTCACATAGACGGCCTCCGGTCGCAAACCGGCGATCAGATCCACCGAACGGCGCAGCGCGTCGGGATCGAACTGCACCGGCGTCGTGGTCGGAAACACGAACTGCCGCCCGTCGCTGTCAAGTTCGCGCAGCGACAGGCCGAAGGTATCGCCGGCGAAAACGTGTCCCGACCGCGTGTCGAGGATGCAGAGATGATGGCGCGCATGCCCCGGCGTGTCGAAAAAAACCAGCTCGCGGCCGTTGAGATCGAGCCGGAATTCGTGCGGCGCCTCGATCACGCGTTCGCGCGGCACCGGCACGATTTTGCCGTATGCTTCGCGCATTTTTTCCTCGCCGTAGACGATGGTCGCGCCGGCCACCAATCTGGCCGGGTCGACGACATGCGGCGCGCCGCGTGGATGCACCACAAGGCGCGCGTTCGGCAACTGCATCATCAACGCGCCTGCGCCGCCCGCGTGGTCGAGATGCACGTGCGTCAGGACCACGCATTCGACCTGTTCCGGCGCCAAATTCTTCGCGCGCAGCGCGGCCAGCACCCGCGGCACCGAAGCGTTGACGCCGCTGTCGACGATTGCGACGCGGCCGTTTTCGATAATCAGATAGATCGCATCGAACTGCGGGCGGTGATAACCGGAATCGACCGCGCTGATGCCGAAATCGTAATCGGCGACTTCATTCATGCCGGCGTTTTCACGCGCGCGGCGAATTTCTTCCTGAACTTGGCGAGTTTCGGCGCGACCACGAACCGGCAGTACGGCTGGTTCTCGTTGCGTGCGAAATATTGCCGGTGATAGTCCTCGGCCGCGTAGAACGCCGGCGCCGGCAACACTTCAGTCACGATCGGCGCGTCGAACAATTTCTGCGCATCGAGCTCCGCGATCAGCTGCCCGGCGGTTCCTTTCTGCTGCGGCGAATGATAAAAGATCGCCGAGCGGTACTGGCTGCCGACGTCGTTGCCCTGCCGGTTCAGCGTGGTCGGATCGTGGATCGCGAAAAACACTTCCAGAATTTCGCGGTACGAGATCACGGTCGGGTCGAATGTCACGCGCACCACTTCGGCGTGGCCGCTGTCGCCATCGCATACCTGACGGTAGGTCGGGTTCGCAGTGCGGCCGCCGGCGTAGCCGGATTCGACCGCTGCGACGCCCTGCAGGTCGTCGAATACCGCTTCGAGACACCAGAAGCAGCCGCCGCCGAGTGTCGCCATTTCCATGTTCTGTGTGGGCATACAGGCCTCCTGTCGAGAGGCGTTTAGTCGTTGCAATCCCGTTCTCCTGACGACTATTATGATGTAAGGATCGGCTCCGCGTCACGACTCATAGGGGCGAAAACAACCGGAAAATCGCCGTCATGAAGATCCGCCAACTGAAAATACTGCTTGCAGCGCTCGCCCTGTGCGGCGCCTTCGCCGCGCGCGGTGGAGCAGCCGAGCCCGGCGGCGGCACCGCGACCGCGATTTTTGCCGGCGGCTGTTTCTGGTCGATGCAGAAGCTGTTCGACCATGTCGCCGGCGTGGTCTCGACCACTGTCGGCTATACCGGCGGCCGCAAGAAAAATCCGACCTACGAGGAAGTTTCGTACACCGACACCGGCCATCTCGAAGCAGTCAGGGTTGTTTACGATCCCGGGCAAACCAGCTATGAAAAACTGCTCGACGCCTACTGGCACGACATCGATCCGACCACCAAAGATCAGGCGTTCTGCGACAGCGGGCCTGAATACAACAGCGCGATCTTCTATACCACCGAACAGCAGAAACAGCTCGCCGAAGCATCAAAGGCGCAATTGGAAAAGACCAGACCCTTCAGGGAGCCGATCGTGACTGCAATCCGCCCGGCGGCGGAATTCTATGCGGCCGAGGACTACCATCAGGAATTCTACAAAAAGAATCCGCTGCGCTATCAGATGTACAAGGTCGGCTGCCGGCGTGACGAACGTTTGCAGGAGCTGTGGGGCGACCGGCGCGATTGAACCGCCGCATCTAGTCTTTGGCGACGACCTGATTGGCGCAGCGGCCGGTGTGTTCGATATCGGCGATGTTGGCCAGTGTCGTCTGCGCGATATTTTCCAGTGCGTTGCGCGTGAAAAATGCCTGATGTCCGGTGATGATCACGTTCGGAAACGTCAGCAGCCGCGCGAACACGTCGTCCTTCAGCACCGTGTTCGACAGGTCTTCGTAAAACAGATCGTCTTCCTCTTCATAGACGTCCAGTCCGAGATAACCGATCTTGCCGGACTTCAACCCCGCTATGACCGCGACCGTGTCGATCAGCGCTCCGCGACCGGTATTGATCAGCATCACGCCGGGCTTCATCTTTTCGATCGCCGCGGCGTCGATCATGTGCCGCGTCCGGGACGTCAGCGGACAATGCAGCGTGATGATGTCCGCTTCCCTGAACACCCTGTCGAGATCGACGTAACGGATGCCCAGCGCCTCGCCCGCCGGATTCGGTTTGGGATCGAATGCCAGCAGCGGACAGCCGAAGCCGTTCATGATGCGGGCGACTTCCACGCCGATCCTGCCGGTGCCGACGATGCCGACCGTCAGGCCGTGCACATCGAATCCGAGCAGGCCATCGAGCGCGAAATTTCCCTCGCGCACACGGTTGTAGGCGCGATGCACTTTGCGGTTCAGCGCCAGCAGCAGCGCGACCGTATGCTCGGCGACCGCGTACGGCGAATAAGCGGGAACACGCACCACGGTGATCCGGCGCGCCTGGGCGGCCTTCAGATCGACGTTGTTGAAACCGGCGCAGCGCAGCGCGACAAGACGGGTGCCCCCTTCGGCCAGCGCCTCCAGCACCGCCGCGTCGAGATGGTCGTTGACAAAGGCGCACACCGCCGGAAACCCCCGCGCCAGCGCCGCTGTCGCCCGGCTCAGATGGGTCTCGAAAAAGACCAGTTCGTGCCGGTACTGCGTGTTCGCTGCGGCGAGGAACACGTGGTCGTAGGATTTCGCGCTGAATACCGCGACTTTCATCACCGCATCATTTCCCGGCGGTCATCGATATGGCCCGGCAGGCAGGGTCTGAATACAAAAGCTCATTTTTACAGAGTAACATGCCAGTCATGATGAAATTGTGAATTACCGACGGCGCCGGCCACCGCCACGGCAGTCGCCGGCGGAACCGCGCATTCCTGCCCTTGGCCTGTCGCCAAGGGCGGATCGCCATATATAATACGGCCTTTTTTCTTCGGCAAATCCATCATGATGCCCAATATCGGTTTGATCCGTTTTTTGCGGGAAAAGGAACGCCACGATCCGGCGCTGACAGCCGATCTGCGGCACCTGATCGAAGTCGTCGCCATGGCCTGCAAGGCGATCTCGATCGCGATCGGCAAAGGCGGCCTCGCCGACGTGCTCGGCGGCGCCGGCAGCGAGAACGTCCAGGGCGAGGCGCAAAAGAAGCTCGACGTCATCTCCAATGAAATCTTCCTCGAAGCCAACGAATGGGGCGGCCATCTCGCCGCGATGGGCTCGGAAGAAATGGACCTGCCGTACACGATCCCGCACCGTTATCCGAAGGGCGAGTACCTGCTGCTGTTCGATCCGCTCGACGGCTCGTCCAACATCGACGTCAACGTCTCGGTCGGCACCATTTTCTCGGTGCTCAACTGTCCGGACGGCGTCGACGAGCCGGACGAGAAGGCTTTCCTGCAGCCGGGATCGAAGCAGGTGTGCGCCGGCTACGCGGTCTACGGCCCCACCACGCTGCTGGTGCTGGCGCTGGGCGACGGCGTCAACGCCTTCACGCTCGACCGCGAAACCGGCGAGTTCCGTCTGACCCACGAGAATCTGCGCATTCCCGCCGATACCAGGGAATTTGCGATCAACGCTTCCAACATGCGTTTCTGGGAACCGCCGGTCAAACGCTACATCGACGAATTGCTCGCCGGCAAGGACGGGCCGCGCGGACACGATTTCAACATGCGCTGGGTGGCGTCGATGGTGGCCGAAGTCCACCGCATCATCACGCGCGGCGGCATCTTCATGTATCCGCTCGACAGCAAGAGCAGGGACAAGGGCGGCCGGCTGCGCCTGATGTACGAAGCCAACCCGATGGCGTTCGTCGTCGAGCACGCGGGCGGCGCCGCGACCACCGGTCGCGGGCGCATCCTCGACATCCAGCCGACGGGCCTGCATCAGCGCGTGCCGGTCATCCTCGGCTCGAAGAACGAAGTCGAACGCGCAACTTCCTACCACCGGTAAACCGCCCGGCGCTCAGCCGGGCAGCGTCGTCCACGCGATCAACCCGCCGATCGCAGCCAGCGTCACCGGCACGCCGAGGCGGGCGAAATCGCGGAGGGAAATATCGATGCCCGCTGCGCGCGCCTGCTGCACGACGATGATGTTGGAGACGCTGCCGACGATCAGCAGGCTGCCGCCGAAGCTGTTGGCGAGCGCCAGCGTGTACGCGGTCGCCGGGTGCGCGAGATCGACGACGTTGAGCAGCAGCATCACCGCCGTCGAATTGCCGAACAGGTTGGACAGCGCCGCCGCAACCGCGGCCAGCACCGGCAGCGCGTGCAGATCCACACCACGCTCCGCGAGCCAGCGCACCGCCTGCTCGCCATAGCCGGTCGACTGAAACGCGCCGGCGATCACGAACAGCCCCATGAACAGCACCAGGATCGACCAGTCCACCCGCCCCAGCAGATCCTCGGTGCGAAACTTGCGGCTCGCGATATGGATGCCGGCGGCGGCCAGCGCGACGACTTCCTTCGGCAGCGACGTGAAGAACAGCGCGACGACAATCGCCAGAATCACCAGCCCCTTGACGGTGTGGCCGCGGTCGAATGGCCGATGCGCCGGCGTCACGCCGGTCTGCGTGCCCGCGGGCTGCAGCGAATCCTTCGACAGCAGCCAGATGATCGCGTAGGCGGCGCCGAGCGCGAACACCGTCGGCGCCACCGCCCACAGCAGATAGCGGCCGAAATCGAGCCGTGCAACCTGCGCGATCAGCATGTCCTGCGGATTGCCGACCGGCGTGGCGGCGGCGCCGATGTTGCTTGCAATCGCGAGCGCGATCAGGAACGGCACCGGGTTGATCCGGCGCCGCACCAGCGCCGCGGCGACGACCGGCGTAAACACGAAGCAGATGATGTCGTGATTGAGCACGGCGGACAGTCCGGCCGCCACCACCATCAGCTCGAACAGAAAACGCGCCGGGTGTCCGAGCCGCGCGGCGACGTTGCCCGCCACCCGGTCGAAAAATCCGGACAGCCGCAACTGCGCCGACAGCACGAAAAAGCCGAACAGCAGGAAGATCGTCGGCCAGTTGATGAAGCGGACCGCCTCGGCCGTCGTCACGCCGGCGAAGATCGTCATCGCGATCGCGCCGAGCAGCGCGATGCCGGCGCGGTTCACCTTGAGTCCCGGCAGATGACCGACCGCGATGCCGAGGTAGGTAACCGCGAAGATCGCCAGGATCAGCGTGCTGTGGCCGGCGCTTTCACCAGACATGGGAAAAGGTGAGGGTAAGCGGAGAACCCGCCTATTTTTCGAGCAGCCTGCGCATCGCCTGCAGCTCCTTGCGGCGCGCCTTGTCGGGTTTCGGATAGCGCATCTTCAGCGCCTCCAGCGTGTCGACGATCGCCTGCGAGATGATCAGCCGCGCGTTCGCCTTGTCGTCAGCCGGCACCACGTACCACGGCGCGCTGCGGGTGCTGGTGGTGCCGAGGCACGTCTCGTACACTTTCATATACTGCCTCCAGAATCCGCGCTCCTCGACGTCGGCACGGCTGAATTTCCAGTTCTTGTCCGGATCGTCGATGCGCGCGAGGAACCGCCGGCGCTGCTCCTCCTTCGACAGGTGCAGGAAGAATTTGATGATGCGGGTGCCGTTGCGGCACAGATGGCTTTCCAGATTCGCGATCGACCGGTAGCGTCCGCGCCAGATGTCCTTGTCCTGCGCCACGTGGTCCGGCAACTCCTCGCCGCCGAGGATCTCCGGATGGACGCGCACGATCAGCACTTCCTCGTAGTATGAACGGTTGAAGATGCCGATGCGTCCGCGCTCCGGCAGGCACTGCACCGTGCGCCACAGAAAATCGTGGTCGAGCTCCTGCGGGCTCGGGTGCTTGAAGCTGAATACCTGGCAGCCCTGCGGGTTGACGCCCGACATCACGTGTTTGATCGCGCTGTCCTTGCCGGCGGCGTCCATCGCCTGGAAGATCAGCAGCAGCGAGTAGCGGTTGTACGCGTAGAGCACGCTCTGCAATTCGCTGAGTCGGGCGATGTGGCCGGCGAGTATCCGTTCGTAGTCCTTCTTCGATCCATAAAGCGGCGCGACGCGGGTCGGCCGTTTCCGGAGATCCACCGCCTCGCCTTCGCGGACGCGGAATTTATCGATCTTGATTTTCAATTGTCCTCCCTGTCACGCTGGAGACGGCTGGCCGCACCGCGCCGGCTGCGCGCAAAATCCGTAGCGTCGCGAGCTTCACCCCGTCGTTGATGAAAAACCACGCGAACGCATAACCCCACACTGCGCCGGCCCATTTCCAGCCGATCGCTGGCATGAACAGGCCGTAAATGCTGATCAGAGTGGCAATGACCTGCGTCGAGACCACCGCCCACAGCAGGATCGGCGCCGGCTTTTCTCTCCAGAATGCACGCGGCGTGCGGGTGATGAATATCGTCAAATGGCCGGCCACCGACAGTTTCAGGTACATCAGCGTCTGTATCGTCCCGCGGTCGAGATGGAACACACGCTCTCCCAGGTAAAACAGTCCGAACGACGCGACTACCCCGATCACGCCGAGCACGCCGGCCAGGCCCAGCACCTCGCGCATGTTCCAGGCCTCGGGCCGCATGGAAAAATGCGCGCGGTCGTAGGCGATCGACAGGATCGCGCCGTCGTTGAGCAGCGCCAGCAATACGATCATGATCGCCGTTACCGGATAAAAATTGAATATCAGGATCGACAGCGTCATAAACAGTAGCACGCGTATTGTCTCGGCGATGCGATAGGTCGCATAGCTGGTCATGCGCCGGAAAATCCGCCGGCTTTCCTGGATCGCCTCGATGATGACCGACAACCCGGGCTGCAATAACACGATGTCCGCCGCGGCGCGCGCCGCATCGGTTGCGCCGGACACCGCGATGCCGGCGTCGGCCTTCTTCAGCGCCGGCGCATCGTTGACGCCGTCGCCGGTCATGCCGACGATATGCCCGGCGTGCTGCAATGCTTCGACGATGCGGTACTTGTGCTCCGGAAATACCTGGGCAAAGCCGTCGGCCCGCTCGATAATCTTGTCAAGCTTCCCGTCCATGTGCTGTTCGCTGTCGCCGAAAAGGCGCGCGTCGATCAGATTTGTGCCGAGTCCGACTTTGCCGGCGATCTCCTTGCCGATCGCGAGTTGGTCGCCGGTCACCATCTTGACCCCGATGCCCATCTGGCGCGCCGCCTCGATCGTGGCCTTCGAATCCTCGCGCGGCGGGTCGAACAGCGGCAGGACACCGAGAAATCTCCACATCTCGCCGTCGGCGCGCGCGACGCCGAGCGAGCGATAGCCGCGCGACGCGAACTCGTTCACCGCCTTTTCGATTTCGCCCTTGTCCGCGTCGCTGGTCAGTTCCAGGATCACCTGCGGCGCTCCTTTGCTGACCTTGAAACGTTTGCCGTCCGGCCCGACGACCACGGCCTCGGTACGCTTGCTCACCGGGTCAAACGGCTGAAAATGTTCGATGTGGTAGCCAGACGTCGCCTTGGCGTCTTTCAGCGCGCCAAACACCGCGAGATCGATCGTGTCCCGGTTCTCCGCGCGCGATGCGAGCGCGGCATTAAGGATCAGTTGCTGCGCGTCGATGCCTCCCAGGCAGTACGGCGTGCCGGCTTCGAGCTTGTTCTGCGTCAGCGTGCCGGTTTTGTCCGAGCACAGCACGTCCATGCCGGCCAGCTCCTCGATCGAAGCAAGCCGGCTGACAATCGCCTCCCTGTGCGCAAGCAGACGCGCGCCGACCGCCATCGTCACCGACAGCACGGTCGGCATCGCCACCGGAATCGCCGCGATCGTCAGCACCAGCGCGAACTGCAGCGTCGTGAACATCGGATCGCCGCGGTGGAGCGCAACGCCGATGATCAACGCCACCAGCGCCACTGCCAGCACGATCAGATGATTGCCGATATTGAGCACGGCCTTCTGAAAATGACTGCCACCCTGCACCGCGCCGACCAGCCGGGCGGTCTTGCCGAAATAGGTGTTCGATCCGGTCGTCGTGACCTGCGCATCGCTTTCGCCGCGCCGCACGATCGATCCGGAATAGACGCCCTCGCCCGCCTTGCGCTCGACCGGCAGCGATTCGCCGGTCAGCGCCGACTGGTCCACTTCGAGCGGATCGTCTTCGAGCAGCTGCGCATCGGCGGGCACGATATCGCCGATGCGGATGTGGATGCGGTCGCCGGGCACCAGTTCGCGCGCCGGCACCTCCCCCCAGCGGCCGTCGCGCCTGACCTTGGCGCGCAACGCGAGCTTGCGTTTGAGCGCTGCGATCGCATTGCCGGCCTGATATTCCTCCCAGAAGCCGACCGTCGCATTGACCACCAGCAGCACGCTGATGATCACGAAATCAGCCCAGTGCTGCACCACGGCAGACAGCGCCGCCGCGATTTCGATCATCCACGGGATCGGCCCCCAGAAATGGGCCAGCAAATCGCGCAACGGGCTGCGCTCTTTTTCCGCGATTTCGTTGGGACCGTAATGTTCAAGCCGCCGCTCGGCCTCGGCGCTGCTCAGGCCGTCGGCCGGCGTTTCCGAAGAGTCCGGGTTCCCGCTGTTCTCGGTATCGCTCATGCCTCGCTGCTCCAGTCGAAGCCGGCAGGCGTGCTTTACATGCCGAGAATGCGCCCGATTTCCGCGATGTACTGGCCGGCCTTCACCGTGTCGGCGACCGCGGTGTCCACCGCCCCGTCGAGCGCTTCGCGCACGCTGTGCAGTCCTTCGCGGATCCAGTGGTGCTTCTGCAGCGGCGCGTTCAGCACCCGTTTCAACGTCTCGACTTCGTCGCGCAGACGCTTGACGTCCTGCGAACCGCTACGCACTCGCGCCAGATCGAGTTCGAGCGCTTCGATCAGTTTCGATACTTTTTCGAGATCAACTTTTTCATCAGCCATTGCGACACTCCATTCACTTGACCGCAACACGCGCAAACTTGCGTTTGCCGACCTGCATCACGACCTGCTGCCCCTTGTTGAGCTTCAATGCCTTGTCGCTGACTTTCTCGCCGTCGAGCCTGACGCCGCCCTGCTCGATCATCCGCAGCGCCTCCGAGGTGCTCGCGGTCAGACCGGCCTGCTTCAGCGCATTGGCGATCGCGATGTCGCCGCCATCCGCCTTCACAATAACATCGGGAATGTCATCGGGAATCTCGCCCTGTTTGAAGCGCGCCTCGAAATCAGTCAGCGCCGCGTCCGCCGCGGCCTTGCTGTGGAAGCGCGCGACGATTTCCTGCGCGAACGCGACCTTGATGTCGCGCGGGTTGCGGCCTCCCTCGACATCCTTTTTCCACTTCGCGATCGCCGCCAGCGATTCGAACGACAGCAGTTCGATATAGCGCCACATCAATTCATCCGAGACCGACATCAGCTTGCCGAACATCTCGTTCGGCGCGTCGGTCACGCCGACGTAGTTGCCGAGCGACTTCGACATCTTCTGCACGCCGTCGAGTCCTTCCAGCAGCGGCATGGTCAGGATGCACTGCTGCGGCTGGCCGTAGTGCCGCTGCAGTTCGCGCCCCATCAGCAGGTTGAATTTCTGGTCGGTGCCGCCGAGCTCGAGGTCAGCCTTCAGCGCGACCGAATCGTAGCCCTGCACCAGGGGATAGAGGAATTCATGGATCGCGATCGGCTGCTGCGCTTTGTAGCGCTTGCCGAAATCGTCGCGCTCGAGCATGCGCGCAACGGTGGAGGTCGAGGCAAGCCGGATCACGTCGGCCGGAGTCAGCTGGTCCATCCACGCCGAGTTGTAGGCGATCTCGATTTTTTTCTCGTCGAGGATTTTGAATACCTGCGTCTTATAGGTACTGGCATTGGTCTCGATTTCCGCGCGCGACAACGGCGGGCGCGTCGCATTCTTGCCGGTCGGATCGCCGATCATCCCGGTGAAATCGCCGATCAGAAAAATCACATGGTGGCCGAGCTCCTGCAGTTGCCGCAGCTTGTTCAGCAGCACGGTGTGGCCGAGGTGCAGGTCGGGCGCGGTCGGGTCGAAGCCGGCCTTGACGCGCAGCGGCCGGCCGGATTTGAGCTTGTCCGCCAATTCGGACTCGACCAGCAGCTCGTCGCAGCCACGCCTGATGATTTCGAGTTGTTCCTTCGGACTCATTGATTTTATCGGTGGGGCTGTTAACCTTCCGGCAATCCAGAACAGGATTCTAGCCTGAAAGACCACCTGCTTCACTCCGGCCAGCGCTTATGTCAGAACTTTTCATCGGCCTGATGTCCGGCACCAGCCTCGACGGCGTCGACGCGGTACTCGCTGATTTCAGCGCACCGCAGCCGCGCCTGCTCGCCCACCATCACCGGCCGTTCGAGATCGCGCTGCGGCACGAGCTGCTGGTACTCAATCAGCAGGGCCACGACGAACTGCGCCTTGCCGCGCTCGCCGCCAACACGCTGTCGCGCGAATATGCGATCTGCGTGCAGGCGCTGCTCGACGCGGCCAACGCGGAAAGCAGCGCGGTCGCCGCGCTCGGCGCGCACGGCCAGACCGTGCGCCACCGGCCCGACCTCGGCTACACGCTCCAGCTCGTCAACGGCGCGCTGCTTGCCGAGCTGACCGGCATCGATGTCGTCTGCGATTTCAGGAGCCGCGACATCGCCGCCGGCGGCCACGGCGCGCCGCTCGCGCCGGCGTTCCATCAGGCCGTGTTCGCCAGCCGCGACGCACACCGCGTGATCGTCAACATCGGCGGCATCGCCAACCTGACCGACCTGCCGCCGGACGGCAAGGTCAGCGGTTTCGACTGCGGCCCCGGCAATCTGCTGCTCGACGCGTGGGCGCAGCAGCATCTGCACCAGCCGTTCGACCGCGACGGCGCGTGGGCGCATAGCGGGCGCGTGCTGCCGGAACTGCTCGGCAAGTTGTGCGGGCACGAATTCTTCCGCCGCGTGCCGCCGAAAAGCGCGGGGCGCGAAACTTTCAATCTGGAATGGCTGGAACCGCTGCTGCCGAAAAATGTAACGGCTGCCGATGTGCAGGCGACGCTGCTCGCGCTGACCGCCGGCGCGATCGCCGACGCAGTCGAAATGTTCTGCGGCAGTGCGTGCGAGGTCTATCTATGCGGCGGTGGCGCGCGCAATGCGGCGCTGGTGAAATTGCTTGAAGAACAGCTAAAAGACCGCAAGGTCGCGGCGACCGATGCGCTCGGCATCAAAGCCGAGCACGTCGAAGCGCTCGCCTTCGCCTGGCTTGCGCGGCAGCGGCTGCGCGGCGAACCGGGCAATCTGCCGGCGGTCACCGGTGCGCGCGGGGCGCGAGTGCTGGGCGCGGTTTATCAGAAATGACATAAACTTCATCAACAACTTGTCCGGTTTTTGTCCACCCGTCACATCACTCGAAATTCGTATGATTCCATAACAACCTGATTCACAAATCACTTATAAAGACTGACTTTTAATAGGGGTATATGATAGATGTCATTTCGTACCTCTGTTAAATGTTGGGCTCAGGAACTGAAAGACATATGAAACAACTTGCCATAGTAGAGAACTTTGGCGGAACTGACGCAGACAACGACGATATTCTGCTTCAGGCATTCGAGGACCATGAAGCATACCGTGACGTGCTGGCTTTCCGCCGACACATGATCATTGGAAAGAAGGGAAGTGGGAAGACGGCAATCTTCAAGAAGCTGCTGACAACCAAGGCCCACGACTTTTTCGCATATGGACACACCTTCTCGGACTACCCTTGGCATCACCACGAGAAACAAGCGCGGATAGGAATCCCCGATTTCGAAAAATATACGCACAGTTGGAAGTACCTCATTCTGCTTTCTGCCGCAAAAATCGCGCTGAACAATGACCAATCCCTACCTGTTGACACAGCCTCGATGGACGACATGGTGCGTCTAGAATCGTTTGTTGTGGACACGTACGGCAGTCGTGATCCGGACTTAACGCAAGTGTTTAGTCCGACCCGAAACTTAAAACTCAAGCCGTATTTCGAATTAGATTGGAAAATTCTGAAAGCAGGAATTTCGCCGGAATCGGTACCTGTGGCAGAACTACCGACGATTGTTCAGGAGGTGAATGCAGCACTGACTCACACCGTTCTCCACTGCCTCAATTCCAACCACCAGTATTTTATCGCGTTTGACCAACTTGATTTGGGCTTCGAACGAGAATCGCCAGAGTACGCGAACCGGCTGATCGGACTGCTGCTGGCAAGTCGCGACATCAACTTGGCCGCGCGCGGCGCCGGCATTCAACTGTTCGTCGTGATCTTTCTACGCGACGACATCTATGACTGTCTCCATTTTGAAGACAAGAATAAGATGACGGAGAACTATGTATCCCTGATTGAGTGGGATACAGCACGCACTCAAAAGACGCTCAAGGCGCTGATGGAAAAGCGGTTCGTAATTGTTCTTGGCGATGCTCAAGACCGGCTTATTACGTGGGACAGAGTGTTTAACGAGGCTCGTGAAATGCCCGGCCATCAGTCCAAATATGACCACATGCGCGATCGCACGTACCTACGCCCGCGAGACATAATCAAGTTCAGCAATTGCGCGCTAACACAGTTCAAACAGAGGGTTGCCAAAGGCGGCAGCCTACCCGACAGCACAGACAAAATTGACAATGTTGATGTCCACAACGCGCGGGTCGAGTACAGCGAGTACTTCTTAAAGGAAATCGACGATGAAGTGCACAAACACTTGCCAGACTATGAGAAGCATCTTGATGTATTACGCGCACTTGGCAAATGGCAATTTGACCGAGAAGAATTTGACGCGACCTATGCAAAGCACTACCCGGGAGCCGCGCTGTCCCCCGTGCAAGCACTTGAAGCGCTCTATGACTATTCGCTCATAGGATTCTACAGAGCGGGCGGTCGTGGCTTCGGGGGCTCAGAGTACATGTTCAAGTACCGCGAGCTAAGGGCAAGATTTGATTCGACGGCGATTCGCTTCAGGATTCATCCGGGACTAATCGAGGTGATGGGCGTGAAAAAGGCATGAGTCCACCAAAGGTTAAATCACCCCCCAACAAAAAGGGCGCCGCAGCGCCCTTTTTGTTGGATCAAACCAGTTTTATCCCGCCGAAAACGAAGACCCGCAGCCGCAGGTGGAAGTCGCGTTGGGATTCTTGATCACGAACTGCGCACCTTCGGCGTTTTCCTGATAGTCGATTTCCGCGCCCATCAAATACTGCAGGCTCATCGGATCGACCAGCAGCGTGACGCCGCCTTTCTGCATCGAAGTGTCGTCTTCGGCGGCCTGTTCGTCGAACGTGAAGCCGTACTGGAAGCCGGAGCAGCCGCCGCCGCTGACGAACACGCGCAGCTTGAGTTCGGGATTGCCTTCCTCGTCGATCAATTGCTTGACCTTGGCCGCCGCGCTGTCGGTGAACACCAGCGGGGTCGGAATTTCAGTGACTGCGTTCATTGCTTTCCTCAAAAGTTATTCGGCGACGGCCGGCTTGATCGGCACCACTTTTTCGCTGGCGCCGTCGGCATGGTAAACGAACCGCCCCTGCACCACCGCGCCATGCTGCATCTCGAGCGTGCGGTAGTAAACATCCCCTGTGACATTGGCCTTGGCCTGCAGTTCCGCATAATCGGCCGCGTGCACCGGGCCGACGATGGTGCCGTTGACAACGATGTGCGAGACCCGCACTTCGCCCTCGATCCGCGCATGCTCCGACAGCACCAGCGTGCCGGGCTTGTCTTCCGCCGCGCAGACGTTGCCGCGCACGTGACCGTCGATGCGCAGGCCGCCGGTGAACGTGACATTGCCCTCGACCGTGGTGCCGGCGCCGATCAGGCTGTCGATGCGGTTCTGCGGCTTGCTGCTCCGGCCGCTTCTGTCTTTGCTTTTCCCATTTCCAAACATGTGCGCTTCCCTCATCACGGAGTGGCGGACTGAATCAGTTTCGGATCGTTGCTGCCGCTTTCGAATACCCGCACCTGCACGCCTTTCACCTCGGCACCGGGCGCGACGCGAAAGACGCCCTCGACGCGCTGGTAAAACCGGAAGTTCAGCCGGTAGGGTTGCGAGTCCTGCGCTGCGCCTTCGGGCGGCAGAGTCATCACCGAATTTCCGTTATCTTGATGCAAACTGACCACCAATTGCAAGTTGCCCTGGAAATTGGCGGCGCGCCGTCCGGTCTGCATTACCAGCAGCCGGTAATGGTATTCGCCGGGCAGCGTGCCGGGATCGATCTTGAAACGGTTGATGGAAATGCCGCCCTCCTTGCCGCCGGCCGGCATCAGCGTCTCGAAAAACGCGAGGTCTTCCTTCAGCGCCGCGTTCTGGTCGCCCAGCGTTTTGACCTGCTGGCCGAGGTCGTCGTAGGCACTGTGGTCGATCTGCCGCTGGCGCTCGCTCTGCGCGAGATTGGCGCGCAACTCGGCATTTTCCTGCTGCAGGCGGCCGTTCTCGGCGGACAGCCGCTGCTGTTCGCTGTCGGCTTCGCTGTGCTCGAAGCCGGCGAAGCGCAGCCCGAAATCGTAGGCCGAGCGCGTCGCTATCACCACCACTACCGACAGCAGGATCAATCCGGACCAGCGCAGATACCACGGCACCGCGGGCCGCACCGCCACGCGCGGCGCCGTGATGCTGAACATGCGCTTGAATTTCCTGACTATGGAATTAATGCGATCTGCTCCAGTCCCACGGCCTCCGGCAGGCCGCACATCAGGTTCATGTTCTGCACCGCCTGGCCGGCGGCGCCCTTGGTCAGATTGTCGATCACCGACAGGATCACCGCAACGTCGCCGTTCTGCGGACGATGCAGCGCGATGCGGCACAGGTTCGCGCCGCGCACCGAGCGCGTGTCGGGATGGCTGCCCGCCGGCAGCACATCGACGAACGGCTCGTCCGCGTAATGTTTTTCGTAGAGCGTCTGCAAATCGACCGCGCCGGTCAGCCCGGCGTAGAGCGTGGCATGGATGCCGCGGATCATCGGCGTCAGGTGCGGCACGAACACCAGCCGCACGTCGCGGCCGGCGGCCGCGCTCAGTCCCTGCGCGATTTCCGGCAGATGGCGATGGCCGGATGCGCCGTAAGCCCTGAAATTGTCGGCGTCTTCGGCGTACAGATATTGCGCTTCGACCTTGCGGCCGGCGCCGCTGACGCCCGACTTGGCATCGGCGATCAGCCGGTCGAAATCGAGCGCGCCGCTTTTCAGAAGCGGCAGAAAGCCGAGCTGCACTGCGGTCGGATAGCAGCCGGGATTGGCGACGATGCGCGCTTTCCTGATCTGCGCGCGGTTGACTTCAGGCAGGCCGTAAACCGCTTCGGCGACGAGATCGGGGCAGGCGTGCTTCATCCCGTACCATTTTTCCCACAGCGCGATGTCCCTGATCCGGAAGTCGGCGCCGATGTCGATCACGCGCACGCCGGCATCGACCAGCGCGCGCGCCTGCTGCATCGCGATGCCGTTCGGCGTCGCGAAGAACACCACGTCACACTTGTCGAGCGCCGCCTGCTCCGGCGCGCTGAACGCGACATCGAGCGCGCCGCGCAGACTCGGGAAAAATTCGGCGACCGCGGTGCCGGCCTGCTCGCGCGAAGTGACGGCCGTGATTTCGGCATGCGGATGCCGCGCGAGCAGCCGCAGCAGCTCGACACCGGTGTAGCCGGTGCCGCCGACGATGCCCACCTTGATCCTGCGGTCCGCCATCTGCCTCTCCGCAATGGGTGATGCCAGATTATACAAATGAAAAAGCCGCCCGCAGGCGGCTTTTTCGCACGAACAACTTGCCCGCGATCAACGTTTGGAGAATTGTTTGCGGCGGCGCGCCTTGTGCAGGCCAACCTTCTTGCGCTCGACCTCGCGCGCATCGCGCGTGACCAGCCCGGCCTTTTTCAGCGCCGCCTTCAGCGTCTCGTCGTAATCGATCAGCGCGCGCGTGATGCCGTGGCGCACCGCGCCGGCCTGCCCCGATTCGCCGCCGCCGTCGACGTTGACCAGGATGTCGAACGCGGACAGCCGGTCGGTCAGCACCAGTGGCTGGCGCACGATCATGCGGCCGGTTTCGCGCGAGAAAAACTCGTCGACCGGCTTGCCGTTGACGGTGAAGGCGCCCTTGCCGGGCTTGATGAACACGCGCGCGACCGCGGTCTTGCGGCGGCCGGTGCCGTAGTTGTGCTGGGGTTGCTTGGCTGCCATGAGGTGCCTTATTTGATGTCGAGCGGTTTCGGCTGCTGCGCGCTGTGCGGATGCGCGGTGCCGGCGTAGACCTTGAGCTTCTTCAGCATCGCGTAGCCGAGCGGGCCTTTCGGCAGCATGCCCTTGACCGCGATTTCGAGCACGCGGCGCGGGTGCTTCGCGAGCAGCTTGGTGAAATTGGTGGTGCGCAGACCGCCCGGATAAGTGGTGTGGCGGTGATACAGCTTGTCGGTCGCCTTGTTGCCGGTCACGCGCAGCTTATCGGCGTTGACCACCACGATATAATCGCCGGTGTCGACGTGCGGCGTGAATTCGGGCTTGTGCTTGCCGCGCAGCCGCAGCGCGAGCTGCGAAGCGAGGCGGCCCAGCACCTTGTCCTGCGCGTCGACCAGGTACCAGTCGCGCTTGATGGTTTCGGCTTTCGCCGTGAAAGTCTTCATGATCCGAACCGGCTGAAACGACGGAAAGGCGCGGATTCTATTGCAGAAACGGACAGCGTGTCAAATGGGGAAAGCGGCATGAAAGCGCGCATCAAATGGGTCGAAAACGTGTGCTTCGTCGGCGAATCCGGCAGCGGACACGCCATAGTGATGGACGGCGCGCCGGAAGGCGGCGGCCGCAACCTCGGCCCGCGGCCGATGGAAACCGTGCTGCTCGGCACCGGTGCCTGCACCGCCTACGATGTCGTGCATATTCTGAAGAAGGCGCGCGCCCAGATCACCGACTGCGTGGTCGAGATCGACTCCGAGCGCGCGACCGAAGACCCGAAAGTCTTCACCAAAATCCACATGCATTTCATCGTCACCGGCAAAGACCTGAAGCCGGCGCAGGTCGAACGCGCGATCAAGCTGTCAGCGGAAAAATACTGCTCGGCATCGATCATGCTCGCCAAGACCGCACAGATTACGCACGACTACGAAATTCTTGAAGGCTAGACGCAAGGTTGAACCGAACATTCATTCGCGGATGCGAATGCGCCGCTCATCGATCACCCAAAGCCGCCCCGCTGCCAGTTCCATCGCCGTCAAACGCACGCCTGCCAGAGCCAGATTCAGCACCTCATCAAAAGTCTGCTGCGCGGGCCGCAGCACCCAGATGCCGTGATGAGTGCCCGACGGATAGGCCCGGATGTCCGCGAAGTCAAAATCCAGGGTAACAAGGATGCGGTTTTCCGAAATGCTGGCAGCCAGGATATCCGGGTCTGGCGCTCCGGCCAATCCTTCAGAGAAAACGGTTTCAACATCGTGCCCGAGGGCACGTAACGCAGGTTCCACCCGGCGCGGCAGGTTCTCATCCAGCTTGAACCGGAGAGCAGCCATGCGGCACCGGAGAGCGCGCGTCAGGCGGGAACAGGAACGATACGCTCCCGCGCTAAGTCAGCAGCGTAGGCTATGGCCGCCGGAATGTGCTCCGGATTGAGCGTCGGGTACTCGGCCAGAATGGTGGTCGGCGTTTCTCCAGCCGCAAGATTATCCAGCACTGTAGAGACCAGCACGCGCGTGCCACGAAAACAGACCGCGCCGTGCATGACAGCGGGGTCGGAAGAAATAAAGGGCTTCCAGTCCATCGACGCCTCCACATCGTTGAGTAGCTTCCATCTTAGCCGCGTTGCGGGGCGTGCTCAAGCCAAGTTTGCACAGCAGCCCGGTCAGCGGAAAAATACTGCTCGGCCTCGGCAATGCTGGCGAAGACCGCCGAGATTACGCACGATTTCGAAATTAAGGAAGTTTGAGCGAGACCATGCGGCTGCTCCCGCACTCTACAGCCTTGGCCCAGCGTGCGATCATTGCCACGCATTCGTTGAGCTGGTCACGTACCTCGTACACCCAAAAGCGTTTAACTTCCCAACCTAATTCAATCAGGCGCTGGTTACGCAACTGATCACGTAGACACAGCTCCCCAGTCCAGCTACGGTGGTATCGCTGCCCATCTACCTCAATATCCAACCGCCGATTACCGACGATCAGTGCAAAGTCCAAGTCATACTGCTCGACGCTGTACTGCGGTATCGGCCTCAAACCCGCTCGATACAGTGCGCGGTACAGGGTGCGCTCCCAATCAGACACCCGCTCCGGGTGTGAAACCATTGGGTACTCGGGGCCGAGTTCGATTACCGACTTTTCCGGCACCTGTGTGCTTGTACCGTCCAGCCCTGTTACGTAAGCCGCAAAGTCCGCCAAGTAATCTACACCGCTGGTTGCGGCGGCCGATCTATCGCCCACTACGTGCAGTAAACCCCGCGCGCGCGTGATGGCTACGTTGAACAGATTGCCGTTGCTGCGTAAAAACCCCAGCGCCCCCGATGGCGTGTTTTCCGAGACTACGGACGAAAAGAACATCACGTCGCGCTCATCCCCCTGGAATCGATGCACCGTGTCTACCAGTAACTCCGCACGGTCGCGCACTGCAGCCAACTCGCCGCTTTCTTGGACCAGTTGTTGTAGCAGTTGAGCCTGTGCACGGAATGGAGTCACCACGCCTACCGTGCCATCGTACTGACGTGTCACCAGCAGATCTTTCAGCGCGACAAGTACCGCATCGGCTTCATGCCGGTTGAGCGCACCGCCGCTACTAGGCCGCGTGACCTGTCCTCGCACGTCTTGCCACACAACACCAGGCTTTACGTTCTTTGGGCGTTTCAGATATTGATAGCGTGTCGCCACACGTAGCCGACCTTCGTAGAAAGCGCGATTGGAAAATTCGATAATGTCGGCGTGCGAGCGGTGATGGTCGCGCAGATTAATGATGCTCTCCGGCGCTACCACGCCCGCGGCCACATCGAAGAGCGAGCTCACGGAATACATCCAGCCCATGCGTGAATCGACCAACCCGTATTTGTATTGAAGCTCGGTGTCGCGCGACTTAGCCAATGCGCTAATGTGCCGCAACTGCTGCGGATCGCCAATGATCACGCTGCGTTTGGCGCGGTACAGCAGCGGCAACGCAGAAGCAATATCACACTGGCTGGCTTCGTCGATCACCACCAGATCGAAGTAGCCCGGCTCGAACGGCACACGCCCCCGCGCCGCGAGCGAGGTCACGGCCCAACAGGCGAACATTTCCGTGACCTTACTCTGCAGCGCCCGCGCCTTCTGGCGTACCGACGAATGCACGTGCTCCGCGTCCGGCCCTGTCATTACCTGCAATACCGCTGCGTAGTCCGCGACATTTTTGCGTTGCGCTGGCGTCAGACGTATGGGCGCCAGCTGTACCCAGTCGCGCCACAGGCGCTGCGAATTCTGCGCAATCTGCTCCGCCAGTTGTGCTCGCTGTTGTGCGATAGTCTCAAACGACGGGCTTCGACGTAACCTCTCAAATGCCCGTTTGTAGGCCACCAACTTCTTCGCTACTAACCAGCGCTGTTGCAATTCCATCAAAGCGGTGCGACAAGTCGGCAAGTCTTCTTCAGTGGACACTTCCGGAAATCTCACCCCCATCCGCAAGGCATCTTGATCCACAGCCATAAATGCTTGCTTTAACCGCTGCACACGCTTTGCCACAGACATATTCCATAACGTGCGCGTAAGAAAACCCTGCTTGGACCGATCCGCAGCGTCTGTGGCCTGCTGCAATGCCTGAATCGCTGCCAACATGCGCTGCACCAAGTTTTCGTCGATGTCTCCGATGAGGGCGCCGAACAAGCGGCGCGCATCTTCCGCCTCGATATCAAGCCGATCAACCGTGTTGCGCGCATCCAGAGTTTGCTGTTGCACCCGTTCCAGTTCAGCCAAGCGCGTGGCAAGATCGCGGTGGCGCTTCAAGCCTTCCTCGTAATTCGCCTTGTCCTCGGCACCTGGGTTGCCGGCCAGCAACTGCGTCAGGTACGAAGCCAGCTTGGCTTGGTACTCCTTAGATCCTAGACGCAGCAGCACCGGCCGGTTGCCCAAACCGTTGACACGCGCCTCGACTACGTCAACGGCTTTGTTGTTCTTACTAGCAAACAACACCTTCTTGCCATGCCAAGCCGCGTTCACCAGCAAGTTGGTCACGACCTGTGACTTGCCTGTGCCCGGCGGCCCAGTCACCACTGTGTGCGGCTGCGAGAGTGCAGCGCGCACCGCAGCTCGTTGCTCGATGTTCATTGGTAACACTTCAATTAGTGGCTCGGTATCGTTTGTCTCAATCACCGACTCCACCGTGCCAGCCAACCACTTGCCCAACGCCGTGCTACGAAGCTGCTGATCCGAAACGCCGCCCAGCGTCTTCAGTTCGATCTCCAGCCCCTGCGTGTAAGGTGAGCGCTCGCCGGGCAGAACAATGGCGCGGTTATAGATACCCTCTTCCCCAAGCCCCGAGAATCGTACCTCGGCTCGGCAATCCGCCGGGTTCAACTCTTCTTTCCAGTCCCAATCAGGGCGGATGAGCGCCAGCCGGTCAGCCACATCAGCGATATCGGGGAACTCGGCCATAGGCACGTTCAGTCCCAACTCGTCGGTCAGGCGTGCGGCTTCTTCTGCTAGTTGCTGCGCATCTCCCATTGCCACGCTACGCAAGAAGCGTGCATTGATAAGTGGTGCATCATCTTCGATGCTGGGCGGATCACTATTTTGGTCCGGCAACGCGATACGCCAAAGTAAAACAGGTTCGACGAAGAAGCCTTCCCAATTCGGAGTGCGATGGCGCCGTAGCCGCACGGGGTAACCCACCCAAGCGACGAGTTTGACGCGGTCTTGGCGAACCTTGCCGAGCACACGGCCTACTCCGGGCGCGTTCCACCAATCCTCTTGTGCACTTGTCAGTGGCAACGCCGGTAGTTCGGCATAGTCCGGCTCACCGTACTTGCTGCTCGCGAAAGCACTTACGCTCTCATCCATGTCCTGCCCGATGCACTCTAGATAATAGCGGCACAGCTTCAAAAGCTCGGTCTCGGGCACAGCAGGCGTTGCCGTTTGTGACGATGCGGCCGGCGCAGCCAAGCGCCAGCGGTAATCCTTACCTTGCTGGACCTTGCCCGCCAACTCATAGCTAAGACAGCGATTGACGTCACGCCGCTCGACGCCGAGAGCGTGGGCTAGTTCGCTCGCTTTCTGGCCCGGACGTTGCGCTAAAACAGCCAGAATGCGTTCCTTGAGAGTTGCCTTCTGCTCCATCATAAAACCAGCTTGTTAGAGCTTTCGGTCCAACGCCACAGGTAGCATCTCAGCGCGCCAAAAACCAGTTTCTGACGAAACCTCTCGGTAAAGCAGTGCGGGTTGTTTGTTGAGAGGTTTTTCTTCACGCGCACGCCACAGAGACTTTTCTGTGTTTTTGAAAATTCTTGGCATGATGTCCCTGATCAAACGAACCTTATTCGCCACCGAGACGCGCTTCAACGGGGCGGGATTTTTCTTCTAAACCCAAAACGCTGTTTTCGTCATTACCTTTGACGCAACACGCATCGCCGATTTGACCGGCGGCGGCAATTCCGCTGCACCATGCTCAACCGCGCTGTGTGCATGCCGCATTTCATCGCTTTTCATTTGCTCGACCACTGCGCGGCTTTTGGCATCATCCGCCGGCAATTTGTCGAGATGGCCTTCAAGATGGCCTTCGACCTGGCGTTCGGTCTCGGCGAGAAACCCGAGGTTCCATTTGTCACCGAGCAGGCCGGCGATGCTGCCTAACGCAAACGAGCCCGCGTACCACAACGGGTTGAGCACGCTCAATCGCCCACCGAGTTGTTCGACGCGCTGCGCAGTCCATGCGAGGTGGTCGGTTTCCTCGGCCGCCGCACGTTCCAGCGCGGCGCGCGCGTCGGGATTGCGCGCAGTCCGCGCCTGCCCTTGATACAGCGCCTGCGCGCAGATTTCGCCGCTGTGGTTGACGCGCATCAGCGCGGCCGCCAGTTGCTTGTCTTCTTCAGATAACGGCGTTTCGGCAACGCGCGCATCGGGATGCGGGCGCGCGCTATGCGCGGGCGCGAGCAGCGTGCGCAGGCCATTGTCGAAGGCGGTGATCAGGGCGTCGAGATTGGACATGACGTCATTCTAATCTTCATCGATGTCCCATTCAAAAAGACGCGCGAGCTCGGCACCCGGGTCTTCGGCGCGCATGAACGCCTCGCCGACGAGAAAACATTCGACCTCGTTTTCGCGCATCCGCGCAACGTCGTCGGCATGGGTGATGCCGCTTTCGGTGACGACGATGCGGCCGGTCGGAACGTCATCGAGCAGGCGCAGCGTCACGTCGAGGTCGGTCTCGAAGCTATGCAGGTCGCGGTTGTTGATGCCGATCAGCGGCGTCTTCAGTTGCAGCGCGCGCTCGAGTTCGCCCGCGTCGTGCACTTCGACCAGCACCGCCAGATGCAGCTGATGCGCGAGCGTTTCGAGTTCGTGCAGTTGTTTATCGTCGAGCACGGCGGCGATCAGCAAAATACAGTCGGCGCCAAGCGCGCGCGATTCGTAGATCTGATACGGGTCGATCATGAAGTCCTTGCGCAGCACCGGCAGGTTGCAGGAGGCGCGCGCCTGCTGCAGATGCCCGGCGCTGCCCTGGAAAAACTGCGCGTCGGTCAGCACCGACAGGCACGCCGCACCGTGGTGCGCGTAGCTCGCAGCGATCGCCGCCGGATCGAACTGTTCGCGCAGCACGCCGCGGCTCGGACTCGCCTTCTTGATCTCGGCGATCACCGCCGCTTCGCCGTCGGCGATCTTGGCGCGCAGCGCACCGATGAAATCGCGCGTCTTGCCGGCCTGCTTGATTTCCGCTTCCAGCGCGGCCAGCGGCTTCGTCGCTTTCGCCGCCGCCACTTCCCGGCGTTTGACGCCGACGATGCGCATCAGGATGTCAGACATGATTTTATTCAGCCACAGAGATCACAGAGGACACAGAGAATAGCAAAAACCGGGATTCTTCATCCTTCGAATCCAGAATGGTAGTTTAAGTACGCTCTTGGTGTCGTTCCGGGCATAGCGAAGAGTTTTGTTTTTGCCCCCGCCTTAAATGTTTGGTCTTTCTCTGTGAACTCCGTGTCCTCTGTGGCTATGATTTTCTCTGCGGTTCAGGTTTGTTTTGTAAATTTTACGAATTCGTCGAGTTTCCTTTTCGCCGCACCGCTGGCGATGGCTTCCTGCGCCTTGTTGACACCGGCGGCCAGCGTCTGCGCGAGGCCGGCGACGTAGATGCCGGCGCCGGCATTGAGCGCGACGATGTCGCGTGCGGCGCCCGACTTGTTGTCGAGCGCGTCGAGCAGCAGCGTTTTCGACTGTTCGGCGCTATCGACGCGGATCGCGGAAATGTCGTGTGCCGCCAGCCCGAAGTCTCCGGGTTTGATCTGATATTCGCGCACTTCGTCGTTCTTGAGTTCGGCGACCAGCGTCGGGCCGGAAATCGAAATCTCGTCGAGATTTTCCAGTCCGTGCACCACCATCGCGTGCCGGCTGCCGAGTCGCTGCAAGACGTGCGCCTGGATGCCGACCAGGTCGGGATGGAACACGCCCATCACCTGGTTCTGCGCGCCGGCCGGATTGGTCAGCGGGCCGAGGATGTTGAATATGGTGCGCACGCCCAATTCCTTGCGCACCGGCGCCGCGTACTTCATCGCGCCGTGATGGTTGGGCGCGAACATGAAGCCGACGCCGACTTCGTCAATGCAGTGCGCGACCTGCTCCGGCGTGAGCTGGATGTTGGCGCCGAGCGCTTCCAGCACGTCGGCGCTGCCGGACTTGCTCGACACCGAGCGCCCGCCGTGCTTGGCGACGCGCGCGCCGGCCGCCGCCGCAACGAACGCCGCCGCAGTCGAGATATTGAAGGTGTGCGCGCTGTCGCCGCCGGTGCCGCAGGTATCGACGAGGTGCGCGGCATTCTCCACCGGCACGCGCGTCGCGAACTCGCGCATCACCTGCGCGGCGGCGGCGATCTCGCCGACGGTCTCCTTCTTGACGCGCAGGCCGATCACGATCGCGGCGATCAGCGGCGGCGAGATTTCGCCGCGCATAATCTGCCGCATCAGCGACAGCATCTCCTCGCGGAAGATCTCGCGGTGCTCGATCACGCGCGCGAGCGCCTGCTGCGGCGTCATCGCACGTCCTTCAGGAAATTTTCGAGCAGCGCGTGGCCGTGTTCGGTCAGCACCGATTCGGGATGGAACTGCACGCCCTCGACCGCCAGCGTTTTATGGCGCACGCCCATGATTTCACCGTCGTCGGTCCAAGCGGTGATTTCGAGGCAGTCGGGCAGGCTCGCGCGCTCGATCACCAGCGAGTGGTAGCGCGTCGCCTGGAACGGATTCGGCAGACCGCGGAACACGCCGGTCGAACTGTGATGGATCGCCGAAGTCTTGCCGTGCATCACCTGCTTCGCGTGCACGATGCGGCCGCCGAATGCCTGGCCGATCGCTTGATGGCCGAGGCAAACACCGAGGATCGGAATTTTGCCGGCGAAACGTTCGATCAGCGGCACCGACACGCCGGCTTCATTCGGCGTGCACGGCCCCGGCGAAATCACGATGCGCGCCGGCGCCAGCTCCGCAATCCTGTCGAGCGCGATTTCGTCGTTGCGGTAGACGGCAACGTCCTGCCCCAGCTCACCGAAATACTGGACGAGGTTGTAGGTGAACGAGTCGTAATTGTCGATCATCAACAGCATAAAAACCTTTCACCGCGGAGACGCTGAGGCGCAGAGAAAACCCATAGGATAAAAGAAAATAATATTTTTTGAATTTCTCCGCGTCTCTGCGGTTCAATCAATAGTCGTATCGAGGCCGGACTGCGCCATCTCGGCGGCGCGCAGCACCGCGCGCGCCTTGTTCTGGGTCTCCTGCCATTCATTGGCCGGCACCGAATCGGCGACGATGCCGCCGCCAGCCTGCACGTAGAGCCTGCCGTCCTTGAGCAGCGCGGTGCGGATCGCTATCGCGAGGTCCATGTCGCCGTTGAAGCCGAGATAGCCGACCGCGCCGGCATAGACGCCGCGCTTGGTCGGCTCAAGCTCGTCGATGATTTCCATCGCGCGCACCTTCGGCGCGCCGCTGACGGTGCCGGCCGGGAACGTCGCCTTCATCACCGCCAGCGCGTCGAGACCCGGCTTCAGCCTGCCTTCGACGCTCGACACGATGTGCATCACGTGCGAGTAGTACTCGATCACCATGTTGTCGGTGACGCGCACCGAACCGGTCTGCGCGACGCGCCCGACATCGTTGCGGCCGAGGTCCATCAGCATCAGGTGCTCGGCGCGTTCCTTCGGATCGGCGAGCAGTTCCTTTGCCAGCGCGGCGTCTTCCTCCGGCGTTTTGCCGCGCGGGCGCGTGCCGGCGATCGGCCGCAGGGTGATGCCGCCGTTTTCGAGCCGCACCAGGATTTCCGGCGAGGCGCCGACGACGTGGAAATCACCGAAGTTGAAGAAGAACATGTACGGCGACGGATTGAGCGCGCGCAGCGCGCGGTACAGCGCGAGCGGCTCGGCGTCGAACGGCCGGCTCATCCGCTGCGACAGCACGACCTGCATGATGTCGCCGTCCACGATGTAGCGCTTGGCACGGTCAACCGCCTTCAGATATTCGGCCTCGCCGAATTCGGATTGCGCCGGCTGCGGCGCCGACCGCCGCGACAGCGGGATTTCGACCGGCTGGCGCAGCGCGGCCAGCAGTTGCTTCAGCCGCTCGCGGCCGCGCTGATAAGCATCCGGCTGCGCCGGATCGACATAGACGACGAGATAGATTTTGCCCGACAGGTTGTCGACGACCGCCAACTCCTCGGACAGCAGCAGCAGCACATCGGGCACGCTGAGCGGATCCGGCTTCCGCGTCGCGGCGAGTTTTTTCTCGATGTAGCGCACCGCATCGTAGCCGAAATAGCCGACCAGTCCGCCACAGAAACGCGGTAGTCCCGGCTGCGCGGCCGCCTTGAAGCGCGCCTGGCAGACGCGCACGAATTCGAGCGGGTCATCGTGGTTCACGCGCTGCTTGGGCTGTCCGCGCTCGAACTCGGCGCACTCGCGCCCGCGCACTTCGAGGCGCGACGTAGCGGGCAGCCCGATGAACGAATAGCGGCCGAAGCGCTCGCCGCCGACCACTGATTCCAGCAGATAGCTGTACGGCCGGTTGGCGAGCTTCAGGTAAACCGACAGCGGGGTATCGAGGTCGGCGAAAGTCTCGACGACCAGCGGGATGCGGTTATAACCGGCCGCCGCGAGACGCCTGAATTCCGATTCTGTCATGATGCCACTCCATGGAAACTGAAACGAAAACCCGAAACGGGAAGAAACAACCGCGCGCTTACTGCGCGCGCCAGCGCCAATCGCTGCGCCAGCGGCGCCATGATTGAGCAGTTTCCCGTTCTGTTTCCGTCCGGATCATGACTTGGTATTCGACCTGGTAATGAGTTTCGAGGCTTCGAACAACGAAGATACTATAGCATCAACATCGAAGGCGCGCACGTCGTTTCCCTCGTTGTAGCCGTAATCGACGCAGAACACTGGACAGCCGGCGGCGCGCGCGGCCTCGACGTCATTCAGCGAATCGCCGATCAGCAGCAGGTCGCATGGCGTGACGCCGAATTTTTCGGCGGTGTGGGTCAGCGGCAGCGGATCAGGTTTCTTTTTCGGCAGCGTGTCGCCGGCGAGCACGATATCGAAATAGCGCGTCAGACGCTGCCGCTCCAGCAGCGAAAACGTGAAGCGTCCGATCTTGTTGGTCACGCAGGCGAGCGGAAAACCGGCCGCGCGCAGCGCGTCGAGCCCTTCGACCACGCCCGGATAGGGCGCGGTGTGCTCGCCATTGGTGCGGTCGTAGCAGTCCATGAACATCGCCATCGAACGCTCGAACAGCGCCTCGTCGGGCTGCCCGCCATCGACTTCGGTCAGCGCGCAGCGCATCAGATGATAGACGCCTTTGCCGATGAAGTTCGCGATGCGCTTTTCATGCAGCGTCGGACGGCCGAGCTCGATCAGCGTCAGATTGACCGCGAGCGCGAGGTCCTGCGCGGTGTCGAGCAGCGTGCCGTCGAGATCGATCATCACCGCCTTGACCGGCAGCGGGAAATTCGTTTTGCGCATAAATCGGCTCCCGCCGTGACGCGACGGAAAAATGTCCCTGATGGAAAAACGCGGGTTAAACTTTCGACAGCTCGGCGCGCATGTGAGCGATCGTCGCCTTGTAGTCCTTGGTGCTGAAGATCGCCGAACCCGCGACAAAGGTGTCGGCGCCGGCGCGCGCGACTTCGGCGATGTTGTCGCCCTTGACGCCGCCGTCGATCTCGAGCCAGATGTCCCGGCCCGACCTGTCTATCAGCTTGCGCACCGCGCGCAGCTTGTTGAGCGCCTCCGGAATGAATTTCTGGCCGCCGAAGCCGGGGTTGACCGACATGATCAGCACCAGATCGAGTTTGTCGAGCACGTGGTCGAGATAGTTGAGTGGCGTCGCCGGATTGAACACCAGCCCCGCCTTGCAGCCCTGGTCCTTGATCAGCGCGATCGTACGGTCGATGTGCTCGGAGGCCTCGGGATGGAACGAAATGATGTTGGCGCCGGCCTTCGCGAAATCGGGCACGATGCGGTCGACCGGCTTCACCATCAGGTGCACGTCGATCGGCGCCTGGGTCAGCGGCCGGATCGCCTCGCATACCAGCGGCCCGATCGTCAGGTTGGGAACGTAATGGTTGTCCATCACGTCGAAATGGATGATGTCGGCGCCGGCGGCAATCACGCTGGTGATTTCCTCGCCGAGCCGCGCGAAATTCGCGGACAGGATGCTCGGTGCGATGCGGTACATGGCGATATCCGTGAAAAATGGCGGCATTTTACCTGCAATCGCGCCCACGCACCTAGCGGCCGGCGGTTGCCACGACCGGCGAAATAGTGTGGAATAAACCGATGGCGACGGACAAAAAACATGAAATCCAGGTGTCGGCGCGCACCATCTACATTGCCGACCAGTCGGATCCCGACGGCAACCGTTACGTGTTTGCCTACACCATCAATATCAGGAATACCGGCAGCATCGCCGCGCAGCTGATCAGCCGCCACTGGATCATCACCGACGCCAACGAACTGGTGCAGGAAGTGCGCGGGCTCGGCGTGGTCGGCGAGCAGCCGCTGCTGAAGCCCGACGAAAGCTTCGAATACACCAGCGGCGCGGCGATCGCGACGCCGGTCGGCACCATGCGCGGCAGCTATCAGATGGTCGCCGAAGACGGCATGCAGTTCGACGCGCCGATCCCGGAATTCACGCTGTCGGTGCCGCGCGTACTGCATTGAGGCGGCGGCCGGAATGACACGCCGCTGGCTCGCAGCACTGATCCCGATCGCGCTCGCCGCGTGCCAGACGGCGCCGACGCCCGAACTGCAGCCGATGGTGGTGCCGCCGGCCGAAGTGCCGTCGCCGAAGGCGCCGCCGCCGACCCTGCGCATCAGCGCATGGAACGCGATCGACGGCTGGCCGGACGACGACCTGCGCGCCGCGTGGAGCGCGTTTCTCGGAAGTTGCAGCGCGCTCGGGAACCAGGCGGCATGGCAGAGCGTCTGCGGCAGCGCCGCCAACCTGCAGGATTCGTCGTCAGCGGGCCTGCGCCAGTTCTTCGAACTCAATTTCACGCCGTATCAGGTCATCAACGGCGACGGCAGCGACAGCGGACTGATCACCGGCTATTACGAACCCTTGCTGCGCGGCAGCCGCACACAGAGCAAACGCTACCGCTATCCGATCTATGCCGCGCCCGACGACCTGCTGACGATCGATCTCAGCGACGCTTATCCGGAACTGAAAAGCATGCGACTGCGCGGCCGGCTCGACGCCGCCGGCCGGCGCATCGTCCCGTACTACGACCGCGCGCAGATCGAGGACGGCGCGGCGCCGCTCGCCAACAAGGAAATCGTCTGGGTCGACGATTCGATCGACCTGTTCTTCCTGCAGATCCAGGGTTCGGGGCGGGTGAAACTCGACAGCGGCGAAACCATCCGCGTCGGCTATGCCGACCAGAACGGCTATCCGTACCGCTCGATCGGCAGGCGGCTGGTGGATCTCGGCGAACTGCCGCTTGAAAAGGCGTCGATGGAAGGCATCCGGGATTGGGCGGACCGCAATCCGGACAAACTGCGCGAGCTGCTCGATTACAACGCGAGCTACGTGTTCTTCCGCGAATTGCCGGTCAACGCCGATGCGACCGGGCCGATCGGCGCGCTCGGCGTGGCGCTGACTCCGCAGCGCAGCCTCGCCGTCGACACGCGCGCGGTGCCGCTTGGCGCGCCGGTGTTCCTCGCAACGACGTGGCCGAACTCGACCAGACCGCTTAAACAACTGATGCTGGCGCAGGACACCGGCGGCGCGATCCGCGGTGGAGTGCGCGCCGATTTTTTCTGGGGTTTCGGCGGGCAGGCGGCGTTTCAGGCCGGCAGCATGCGCCAGAGCGGGAAAATGTGGGTGCTGCTGCCGAACAACGGCGACGGCAGCAACGACGCGCCGCAGCAGCAGAAACGCTGAAACGCCGGTTCAGCGCTGCTGTTGTGCGTGCTGTTCCGCTTCGTAATCGTAGTTGAGTTTGATCAGCACGCGGCTCTTGACCGGATAGCCGTGGCGCTGCGCCGGTGCGAAGCGCGCGCCGCGGAATGCCTGCGGCGCGGCGTCTTCAAAATAGCCCGGAGGATCGGCGTTGACGACATCGACTTCGTTGACGACGCCGAATTCGTCGATCAGCAGCAGCAGCGTGACGACGCCGTTGACGCGCGCGGCGAGCGCCGCGGCGGGATAGGCGGGCTTGATCATGACCAGCGGCCGCGGCTGGACATCGAGCTGTTTGACCGGATAGTAGACGGGATCGCGGATCAGCGGCACTTCGACGCCGGCGGACGGGCTCGACGCCGGAGCAGCGGCGTCGCGGTGTTCAGCAACGCGCGTCGCGGGTGACGCGTGCCCGCTGCCGGGTGACGGCGCGTTGCGCTCATCGACGGCGCGGGGTTCCACGTCTGCCGACGCCGGTTCGAGTTGCGCGGTGATGCTGCTGGCCGTGCTGGTGATGCCAGGGGTGCCGCCGGTCGGATTGACCGGCACACCCGCCACCAGCAGCAGATGCAGCGCGAACGAGCACGCGACCGCCACCAGCAGCCGCGTCCAGGTCTGCTTCATCGCAACGTCGAAAGATGACGCCAGGGCCGCCATGGATTTACCGCCTCATTTATTTTTCGCCTGTATCTCGGCAAAGCGTTGCTCTATCTGGCTTGCCGGAATCACGCCCGGCTCGCGCTGCCCGTCCGCGAAGAATACCGCCGGTGTGCCGTTGACATGGACGCGGTCGGCCAGGGCCTTGGTCCTCTCGATCGGCGTTGCGCAATCGCCAATCGCAACCGGCGCCGCATTATTCAGCATGTAGTCATTCCATGCCTTCGCGCGGTCTTTCGAGCACCAGATTTTGCGCGCCATCGAATCGGCGTTCGGGTGGATCGGCAGCGGCAGCAGGAAAGTATAGATCGTCACGTTGTTGACCTTGGTCAGCTCCTGCTCGAGCTGCCTGCAATAAGGGCAGTCCGGATCGCCGAAGTAAACGAGCTTGCGCGAGCCATCACCCTTGACGCGCTTCAGCGCCAGATCGAGCGGCAGCTGGTCGAAATTGATCGCGGTCAACTGTTTCAGCCGCTCATCGCTCAAACTCACGTTGCGTTCGAGGTCGAACAACTGACCGTCGAGGATGTAGTGCGCCTGCGCATCGGTGTAATAAAGCTGCCCGCCTGCGAATACCTCGTAGAGACCGGCAATCGGCGTCTTCGTTACGTTATCCACCGGAATTTCGGGACGGCGCTTCTGCAGCGCCGCCTTGATGCCGGCTTCGATGATGTCTCCGGCGAGCGCGTTCGCGCACGTCAAAAACAGGATTGCAAATACGGCCAGACTTTTACGCATGAAAAATTCCTCGCTAATCGGAAATCGTTATTCAACGGCGTGCCGCACCAGCAGACTCTTGAGCCGCGCGCCGCGGTTGGTCAGGCGCAGCCCGAAATTGCGGACGCCGGCGAAGCGGCCGCGCGGATCGCGGTTGAACAGCCGCTGCAGCGCGTCCGCGCTGAACTGCGTGACCAGCACATCTTCGCGGCGCGCGCGCTCGTAACGCCGCAGCAGATGAAAATCGCCGCAGTCGTACGGGCCGCGTTGCGCCAGCACCTGCGCCAGTTCGCGCGCATCGCGGAAACCGAGGTTGACGCCCTGCCCGGCCAGCGGATGGATGCTGTGCGCGGCGTCGCCCACCAGCGCGACGCGCGGCGCGACGAAGCGCCGCGCACGCTGCAGATTCAGTGCAAATCCGGCCGCCGGCGTTATCGTCTCCAGCGCGCCGAGCGCGCCGTGGCTGGCCGCGGTGACTTCCGCCGCCAGCGCTGGCGGCGCCAGCGCCTGCAGTTGCGCGGCATGCGTCTCGGTCGTCGACCATACCATCGAGACACGCGCGCGGGGCAGCGGCAGCAGCGCAAGCACGCCGTCGCGCCGGAACCACTGGAACGCGGCGCCGTGATGCGGCTGTGCCACGGAGAAATTCGCGACCACCGCGCTTTGCCGATACGGGCGCGCCACGGCGTCGATCTGCGCCTGCGCGCGCACCCACGAATCGGCGCCGTCGGCGCCGACCACCAGCCGCGCGCGCAGCCGGCGACCGTTGGTCAACGACAATTCCGCCGCTTCCGCCGTCAATTCCAGTCTGTCGCAGCCGGCGGGAACGATGCATTCGATATGCGGCTCGGACTGCAACGCCTCCCATATCGCGCGCTGCAATGCGCGGTTTTCGACGATGAACGCGAGCTCGCGCAGACCGGTCTCGTAGGCGCTGAAATCAAGCTCCGACACGACGTCGTCGCCGAACACGCGCATGTCCTCGACGCGCTGGACGCGCGCCGCATCGAGCCGTCGCCAGACGCCGAGATTTTCCAGGAACGCCGCGCTGCCGGGACTGATCGCATAAATCCGCTGGTCCCACGAGCCGTCTTCCGGTGGCGGCGGCAGCGGCCGCGCCTCGACCAGCGCGACGCGCAGCCGCGCTGCGTGCAGCGCGAGCGCGAGGCTGGCGCCGACCAGCCCGCCTCCGATGATGATGACGTCGCGATCCATGCCGGAATCCATTTGACCAGCCGCGAGTGTAATGGTGCGCGCGATCCGCCGCAAAAAACGCTGCCGGGCGGTCGCCGCCCGCCGACAAACGGGCGGGCTTCGACGCGCGAGGCGGCCGTCTTGACAAAAAACGGGGTCAAATTTAGAGTGCCTGCCCCACGCGGCGTGTTCCGAATAAGGTGATGTAGCTCAGTTGGTTAGAGCGTGGCACTCATAACGCCAAGGTCGGTGGTTCAATTCCACCCATCACCACCACCATGAAATCAATATTTGCAGGAACGCGCGGGCCCGATCGGCTGCAACGACATCGCCGTTCATGGAGAAACGTGCCACGCAAAATCCGCGGCAATCCCGTTATTGAAAAACAGCGACGCCTGATAATATTTCGTCCTGAACATTGCGCGGGCATCGGATTGATGGCGCGCGTACCGCCTTCTTTGACCAAGTAACCAACTATGAATGCGAAACCGCCTGTCCGTTGGGTGATCGGAGCCGTCGCGATTGCGGCCGGCGCCTGGATCGCTTATCTGCTGCTGGCGCCGCCGCGGCTCGACGCCGTCCATCCGGTGCGCGGGCCGGCAGTGCAGGCGGTCTACGCGACCGGCACCGTCGAGCCGACCATCATGCTGCCGGTCGCGGCGCGCACCACCGCGCGGCTGGTCGAGCTCGACACTGACGAAGGCGCGCCGGTGACCAAAGGAAAAGTGCTGGCGCGACTCGAAGACGCCGACCTCGCCAGCACGCTCGCCGCGTTGCGGTCACAGGAAACGCTGGCGCGACAAAACTACGAACGCGCCGGGAAATTGATCGCGCTCGACAGCATTTCGCGTCAGGCCTACGACCAGGCCAGGACCGACTGGGAGGCCACCAGGGCCAACGCCGCCAGCGTCGCGGCGCAGGCCGGATTCCTGAAGCTGGCTGCGCCGGCCGACGGCCTCATCATCAAGCGCGACGGTGAAATCGGCGAGTTGATCCCGGTCAATCAGCCGGTGTTCTGGCTCGCGGTGAAATCCCGGTTGCGGATCTCGGCCGAGGTCGATGAAGAAGACATCCCGCGCATCGTGCCGGGCCAGAAGGTGCTGATCCGCACCGACGCCTTCCCGGGACAGGTTTTCAACGGCACGGTGCAGAGCGTGACGCCGAAGGGCGACACCACGGCGCGCAGCTACCGCGTGCGCATCGCGCTGCCCGCCGACACGCCGCTGATGATCGGCATGACGACCGAGACCAACATCATCGTCCGCGAAGCCGCCGATGCGCTGCTGGTGCCGACCAGTGCGGTGCAGGCCGACAAGCTGTGGAAGATCGTGGATGGCCGCCTCGTCGCGCAGCCGGTGTCGGTCGGCGCGAAGGGTGCCGACCAGACTGAAATCCTCGACGGTATCGGCGCGGACGACGTCATCGTGAAAAATGCGGACGCCTCGCTGACAGCGGGCAAACGCGCGCGCGCGCGGATCGTCGCCGGCCGCTCATGATCCGCCTGCTCGCCGGCATCGCGGTCAAGCACCTGCTGGCCCGCAAGCGGCAGAGCGCGGTGTCGTTGATGGGCATCACGCTGGGCGTCGCGTTCTTTCTCGCCATCTCCTCGCTGATGCAGGGATCGGAGCGCGACTTCATTCACCGGCTGGTCGACAATTCCCCGCACATCACGATCATCGATCAGTTCCGCAATCCGCGCCTGCAGCCGCTTCAGCAGCTGCGCCCCGCCGGCGCCGTCGAAATCCGCCACGTCAAACCGCTGACCGAAACGCGCGGCATCCGCGGCTATCAGCAGGCGTTCGATTATCTGCACACCCTGCCGGGGCTGCTGTCGTCGCCGACGCTCGAAGGACAGGCGCTGGTCAGCTTCGCCGGCAAAGTCGTCGGCGTGACCATGACCGGAGTGATCCCGTCGCAGATCACGACCGTAACCACCATCCAGAACTACATGCGGCAGGGAGCGATCGACGACCTGAACATTAACCCTGATGGCATCGTCATCGGCGACCAGCTCGCGCGCGACCTGGCGCTCGAGATGGACAACAACCTGATCGTGTCCGCAACCAGCGGCCAGTCGCACACTTTCAAGATCATCGGCATCTTCCACACCGGACGCGCGACCTACGACGACTCCCAGGTTTTCGTGCAACTGAAGCGGGCGCAGGCGTTGTTCGACCGGCCCAACCGGATCAACAACATCATCATCAAGATCGACGATCCGTATCAGGCGCGCGCCGTCGCGGCCGGCATCGAAGGTCGGGTCGGCTACAAATCCATCTCGTGGCAGGAAGCCTTCGAAGACCTGATGAACACGCTGACGATCCGCAACATCATCATGTACACGGTGGTCAGCGCGGTGCTGGTGGTGGCAGCATTCGGCATCTACAACGTGATTTCGACCGTGGTGATGGAAAAGCAGCGCGACGTCGCAATCCTGAAATCGATGGGATTCCGCGCCAACGACATCGAGCTGATTTTCCTGATCCAGGGCGTCGCCCTCGGGCTGGCGGGAAATCTGACCGGGCTGCCGCTGGGCATGGCGCTGATGGCGGGACTGCAGCGCGTGCAGATCAAATTTCCCGGCGGCGGCGACACGGTGAACCTGCCGATCGCCTGGGACTGGCCGCAGTTCGCGATCGCCGCGGCGTTCGCGCTGACCGCCGCGGTGCTGGCTGCGCTGCTGCCCGCGCGCAAGGCGGCGCGGCTGCAGCCGGTCGAAATCCTGCGCGGCGGCACCTGATGGAAGCGGTCGTCCGCACCGAGCGCATCACGCGACGGCTGGCCGGCGAAGTCCCGGTCACGCTGGTCGAGGACATCAGCCTCGAAATCAGGCGCGGGGAATTCGTCGCCATCACCGGACCCTCCGGCTCCGGCAAGTCCTCGCTGCTCTATCTGCTCGGACTGCTCGACGTGCCGACCGGCGGGCGGCTGTGGCTGAACGGCCGGGAAACCTCGACGCTCGACGAAAACCAGTTGGCGGCAACGCGGCTGTCGGAAATCGGTTTCGTGTTCCAGTCGCATTTTCTGCTGCCCGAATTTTCCGCGCTCGAGAACGTGCTGCTGCCGATGCGCCGCCTCGGCCGGCTCGACGAAAAGCAGGCCGCCGCGCGCGCGCAGGAATTACTCACGTCGCTGGGGCTGTCGGACCAGTTGAACAAGGTTCCCAAGCAGCTATCGGGCGGACAGAGCCAGCGCGTCGCTATCGCACGCGCGCTCGCCAACGACCCGCCGTTCGTGCTGGCCGACGAACCGACTGGCAACCTCGACACCAGAGCCAGCGCCAACGTGCAGGTGATCATGAAGGACCTCGCGCATAAATACGACCGCGCGGTCGCCGTCGTCACCCACGACGAGCATTTCGCCCATCAGGCAGACCGCGTCCTTACCATCATTGACGGACATCTCCAGCCGCAATAAATAAATCCGTCCCCTATCGTGGGATGGATCAGAAATAAACTGCGGTCTATCTTCCATTAAACGCAATCCTTGCAGACTTGCAAAATTGAGCCACTAATTTTCTCTGGCATTTGAACGAACCAGGGTGCGGCACGCCGGATCGTGAAGCGGCAGAAATCATCACGAAAGTCTTGGAAACCCGTCTAGGAAGCGGTCGGAATATGCAATTGCCTGAGTTGCCAATTCCCGAAAGGTTTTTTCGTGAATGTCAAATTCAGAAATCACGAAAAGATATTCCTCAAGGTCGTGATCGTCCTTAAATGCCTTAAGCATAGTGAATTTGTAGGCCCCATTTTCAGGAGACAGACTATTTATCGTTCCATGAACAAGGCTATTTCTAATCAAGGACAGAGGAAGGGCTTTTCCAGAATTTCTATGCCCTCATCTTTAAAGTCTTTGAACAATGGCCGCTCAAGAAATGCTTCGAGATATTTTTTCTTCTCAGTAAAGGAGTGGGGCATCTTTCGATGTCCTTTAAGAGTGTTGCCACCATAATCTCTAAAAGATCGATTGCAGATGTATTCAAGCTGCCTTTCTATAATCGCCCAATATATTGCAATATGCCCTACCGCAGAAGTTAGACCCAAATAATTATCGTGAATTACATTATCCATGCTTAAAGCCTTAAAGAAAAAACGGCGAGAAATAAACAAAGCACCAGACATGTCATTCGATGAGGCGTTGAAGCGCGTGTGGTCTAGTCTGCCTCAGCCGAAAAATAGTATATGAGGGGACACAGACCACCATTTATTTTTCAGTTTCATCAGAACATCTCCTGCTGCCGTTCGTCTTTCGGCAACACAATTCTTCCAAACATAAGCCGTAGTCTTTACCCTGTCGCCGACTATAGGCCGGTCACTCTATTGACCGTCTTTCCGGCTTCTCTAGGCTATTCTCCACCGGCGTCCGGCCTGCCGGAAGCCTATGTATAATGCGCCCCCTCCCGCTTCGGCTATGATTAAGGCTGACGGACGACGGGCTGGAACCCCAACACTCTGATGCAAAAAGGATTTACGGAATTTGCGCTGCGGCCCGGCCGGACGCGCCGGGCTCTGTTGCTATTAATATTAGGTACTGCGGTCTGGGCAGGAATGGCCGAAGCCCAGCTTCAATCGCGCACGCTGCCGGCCAACGCCAGGCGCGCGACGCTCGGCCAGCCGCAGCCGATGCCTTTCGCCATACTCAACGGCAAGACGGTCAGGTTGGCGCCGGGCGCGGTCATTTACGATTCGGACAACCGGTCCATCGTGCAGAACGCGCTGCCGGCGGGCGCCGTGATCGCCTACACCACCGACATCAACGGCAATGTCGCGCGCATCTACATCCTGACCGCGCGCGAACAGGCGGAATTCAATCCCAAATAACAGATGCGACAGAAACTCTACATCAGGACTTTCGGCTGCCAGATGAACGAGTACGACTCGGCCAGGATGGCCGACATGCTGGAAGCCGCCCACGGCACGATCGCAACCGACACGCCGGAAGACGCCGACATCATCCTGTTCAACACCTGCTCGGTGCGCGACAAGGCGCAGGAAAAGGTGTTTCACGATCTCGGTCGCGTTAGGCATCTGAAGCAGGCCAATCCCGATCTGCTGATCGGCGTCGGCGGCTGCGTTGCGAGCCAGGAAGGCGCGGCGATCGTCGCGCGCGCGCCGTACGTGGACATCGTGTTCGGCCCGCAGACATTGCACCGGCTGCCGGAGCTGATTGCGGCGCGGCGCGCCAGTGGCAGGCTGCAGGTGGACATTTCATTTCCGCAGATCGAAAAATTCGACTGCCTGCCGCCGGCGCGCGTCGAGGGCCCCAGCGCGTTCGTTTCGGTGATGGAAGGCTGCAGCAAGTACTGCACGTTCTGCGTCGTCCCCTACACGCGCGGCGAGGAAGTGTCGCGCCCGCTCGACGACGTGCTGACGGAAGTCGCGGAACTCGCCGCACAGGGCGTGATGGAGGTCACGCTGCTCGGCCAGAACGTCAACGCCTGGCGCGCGGACGGCGGCGCCGGTGAGACCGCTGATCTCGCGCTGCTGCTCGAATACGTCGCGGCGATTCCCGGCATCAGGCGTATCCGCTACACGACATCGCATCCGCGCGAATTCACGCCGCGGCTGATCGACGTTTACACGCGATTGCCGCAACTGGTGAGCCACGTGCATCTGCCGGTGCAGTCGGGTTCCGACCGCGTGCTGGCCGCGATGAAGCGCGGCTACAGCGCGCTCGAATACAAATCGATCGTGCGCCGTCTGCGCGATGCGCGGCCGGACATTTCGATTACGTCCGATTTCATCGTCGGCTTTCCGGGCGAAACCGACGCCGATTTCGAAGCGACGCTGCGGCTGGCCGAAGACATCGGCTTCGACGGCGGCTTCAGTTTTCTCTACAGCCCGCGCCCCGGCACGCCAGCCGCCGAGCTCGCCGACGGCACGCCGCACGAAACGAAGCTGGCGCGGCTGCAACGCCTGCAGGCGCTGCTCGAAGCGCAGGCGCAGGCGGTCAGCCGGAACATGGTCGGCACCGTGCAGCGCGTGCTGGTCGAGGGCGCGGCGAAAAAGAATCCGCGCGAACTCGCCGCGCGCACCGACAACAACCGCGTCGTCAACTTCGCCGGCGGCGCGCGGCTGATCGGCGCCTACGCCGACGTCGTGATCACTGCCGCCCTTCCCCATTCATTGCGCGGAGAACTCGCGCCGGTCGCCGCTTGAAGCCCGTCGAAATTTCCTTCAAGCCGGTCGACAACCAGCGGCTGGCCAATCTGTGCGGCGTGCTCGATGAGAATCTGCGCCAGATCGAGACCGCGCTCGACGTCGCGATCGCGCGGCGCGGCGAGCGCTTCGCGGTCAGCGGCGATCCGGAGCAGACGCGGCTGGCCGCCCAGGTACTCGAAAAGTTCTACACCAGGGCCAGGCAGAGTCTGTCGGTCGAAGACGTGCAGCTCGGGCTGATCGAGGCGATGCGCATCGCGCCGGCGGCCGCAGCGGCCGGCGAGGACCCGCAACTGAAGACGCGCCGCCGCGACCTGCACGGCCGCACGCCGCGCCAGGTGCAGTACCTGAAGCAGATACAGAAGAACGACATCACGTTCGCGATCGGCCCGGCCGGCACCGGCAAGACCTATCTCGCCGTCGCCTGCGCGGTCGACGCGCTGGAGCGCGACGCGGTCAAGCGCATCGTGCTGGTGCGGCCCGCGGTCGAGGCCGGCGAGCGGCTCGGCTTCCTGCCCGGCGACATGGCGCAGAAAGTGGATCCCTATCTGCGCCCGCTCTACGACGCGCTCTACGATCTGATGGGTTTCGACCGCGCCGCCAAATCGTTCGAGCGCAACGTGATCGAAGTCGCGCCGCTGGCGTTCATGCGCGGCCGCACGCTGAACCATTCGTTCGTGATCCTCGACGAAGCGCAGAACACGACGCCGGAGCAGATGAAGATGTTCCTGACCCGCATCGGCTTCGGCAGCAAGGCGGTGATCACCGGCGACATCACCCAGGTCGATCTGCCGCGTGGCCAGAAGAGCGGGCTGATCGAAGCGCGCCAGGTGCTGAAACGCGTGCGCGGCATCGCGTTCACCCATTTCCAGTCGAGCGACGTGGTGCGCCATCCGCTGGTGCAGCGCATCGTCAATGCCTATCAGCGCCACCGCAAAACGCAGACCGCGCCGGAGGCCTGAGCTGATGCTGACGGTTCAATACGGATTGCGCGCCGGACGGCGGCCGTCGCGCGCCAAACTGGCTCGGTGGACGCGCGCGGCGCTGGCACGCGCCGCGCAGATCACGCTGCGCATCGCAGACACGCGCGAAGCACGCCGGTTGAATCGCCGCTTCCGCGGCCGCGACTACGCGACCAACGTGCTGTCGTTCGTCTATCGCGAACGGCGGCCGCTGCAGGGCGACATCGTGCTGTGCGCGCCGGTGGTCGCGCGCGAGGCGCGCGAGCGCGGCATCAGCGCCGACGCGCATTACGCGCACCTCGTCGTGCACGGCGTACTGCACCTGCAGGGCTACGACCACCGGCGCGCGCGCGAAGCAAAGCGCATGGAGCGGCGCGAGGCGCGCATACTCGCCGGGCTCGGCTGCGCCGACCCCTACCGGACATGAGCGCGCTGAAGACCCGCTGGCTCGAACGGCTGGGCGCGCTGCTACTGCGCACGCCCGAAGACCGCGAACAACTGTTTGCGCTGCTGCGTTCGTCGTACGACCACAACCTGCTCGACGCCGATGCGCTGGCGATGATCGAAGGCGTGCTGCAGGTGTCGGAAATGCAGGCGCGCGACATCATGATCCCGCGCGCGCAGATGGACGTCATCGACATCGCCGAATCGCCCGACAAATTCATCCCGCTGGTGATCGCGACCGGCCACTCGCGCTTCCCGGTGATCGAGGAAAACCGCGATCACGTGATCGGCATCCTGCTCGCCAAGGACCTGCTGCGCTATTACGCGGGCGAGGAGGAATTCAACGTGCGCGACATGCTGCGGCCGGCGGTGTTCATCCCGGAGTCGAAGCGGCTGAACGTGCTGCTGAAGGATTTTCGCAACAACCGCAACCATATCGCGATCGTGGTCGACGAGTACGGCGGCGTCGCCGGGCTGGTCACGATCGAGGACGTGCTCGAGCAGATCGTCGGCGACATCGAGGACGAGTACGACTTCGACGAGACCGAAGACGACATCATCGCCGACAAGGGCGGCAGCTGGCGCGTCAAGGCGACCACCGAGATCGCGAAATTCAACGATACCTTCGGCAGCCATTACAGCGACGAGGAGCACGATACGATCGGCGGCCTGCTGCTGGCACGCTTCGGCCATGTGCCGAAGCGCGGTGAGCAGATCGGTCTCGATCAACTGAACTTCAAAGTGCTGCGCGCCGACAGCCGGCGGCTGTATCTGCTGCTGGTCGAAAAGAAACCCGCGCCGCCGGCGCCGTGATCCGATGAAGCGCGCGCCGCTCATCGCCGCGCTGCTCGGTGCGGCGACCGTTCCGGGTTTCGCGCCGTTCCACCTGTTCCCGCTGCCGGTCGTCACGCTCGCGGGACTAGTCTTGCTGTGGCAACGCATGCCGCGCCGGCGCGACGCCGCGCTCGCCGGGTTCTGTTTCGGCCTCGGTTATTTTCTCGCCGGCGTCAGCTGGGTCTACATCAGCCTGCACGATTTCGGCGCGATGCCGGCGCCGCTCGCCGCCGCATTGACGCTGGCGTTCTGCGCCTATCTCGCGCTGTACCCGGCGCTGGTCGGCCTCGCCTACCATGCGCTCGGCGCGCGCTCGATGTTCGCAACGCTGGCCGCGCTGCCGGCATTGTGGACACTCGCCGAGTGCCTGCGCGGGACATTGCTGACCGGTTTTTCCTGGCTCGAACTCGGTTATTCGCAGGTGCCGTCGAGTCCGCTCGCCGGCTTCGTGCCGCTGTTCGGCGTGCATGGCGCGACGCTGCTGACCGCTTTCAGCGCAGCATTGATCGCGCACGCCGTCCAGCGGCGCAATCCGCGCGTCTATCAGGCATGCGCTGCTTTATTGCTGGCGCTGTGGTTTGGCGGCTGGCTGCTGCAGCCGGTCACCTGGACGCGCCCCGCCGGCAAACCGCTCACGGTCAGCCTGATCCAGGGCAACATCCCGCAGGAAATGAAATGGCGCGCCGATCAGGTCGCAGCCACGCTCGACGACTACCGCAGGCTGGTCGAGGCGACCCGGGCCGATCTGGTGGTGCTGCCGGAAACCGCGCTGCCGCTGTTTCTGCAGCAGGTCCCCGCCGCCTATCTGGACGAACTCGCCGCGCACGTGCGCGACAACCACGGCGATCTGCTGATCGGCATCCCCGAAGACGGCGTCGGCGGCGACTATTACAACAGCGTGCTGTCGTTCGGCGCCTCGCCTACGCAGGTCTACCGCAAATCGCACCTGGTGCCGTTCGGCGAATTCGTGCCGTTGCGGCCGCTGTTCGACTGGTTTCTCGAAGCCGCGCAGATTCCGCTCGGCGATTTCACGCGCGGCACGCGCGCGCCGCAGCCGCTGGCGGTCGCCGGCCAGCAGGTCGCGGTCGACATCTGCTATGAAGACGCGTTCGGCGCCGAAATCACCCGCCAGCTACCGCAGGCAACGCTGCTGGTCAACGCAAGCAACGTCGCGTGGTTCGGCCGCTCGCTCGCGCCGCGGCAGCATTTGCAGATCTCGCAGACGCGCGCGCTCGAAACCGGCCGCTACATGCTGCGCGCGACCAACACCGGCGTCACCGCGATCATTGATCCGCATGGACGCGTCGGGCAGGCAGCGCCCGGATTCACCACCGCGATCGTCAGCGGCGAGGTCAACGGATACACCGGCGCAACGCCGTACGTGCGCTATGGCGACGCTCCGGTCATCGCGCTGGCGCTGCTGCTGACAGCCGTTGCAATCTGGCTCGCGCTGCGCAAAACCGCTAAGATTCGCGGTTGAATCCACTCGTATTTTCGCGCTCGATGCTGACATTCCAGCAAGTCATTCTGCGACTCCAGGAGTACTGGGACCGGCACGGCTGCGCGCTGCTGCAGCCGTACGACATGGAAGTCGGCGCCGGCACCTCGCATCCGGCGACCTTCCTGCGCGCGCTCGGCCCCGAACCGTGGAAAGCCGCCTACGTGCAGCCGTCGCGGCGCCCCAAGGACGGCCGCTACGGCGAAAATCCGAACCGCCTGCAGCACTATTATCAGTACCAGGTCGTGCTCAAGCCGTCGCCCGGCAACATCCAGGATCTTTATCTGGAATCGCTTGAAAAACTCGGTGTCGACCTCCATCAGAACGACGTGCGCTTCGTCGAGGACAATTGGGAAAACCCGACGCTCGGCGCGTGGGGGCTGGGCTGGGAAGTCTGGCTGAACGGCATGGAGATCACCCAGTTCACCTATTTTCAGCAGGTCGGCGGCCTCGACTGCAAGCCGATCACCGGCGAAATCACCTACGGCCTCGAGCGCATCGCGATGTACCTGCAGCGGGTGGACAGCGTGTTCGATCTGGTGTGGACGCCGGGCGTCAGCTACGGCGACGTCTATCACCAGAACGAGGTCGAACAGTCGAAATACAACTTCGAGATATCCAATGTCGAAATGCTGTTGGCGCATTTCAACGATTACGAGAGCGAGGCCAAACGGCTGATGGAGGCGCAACTGGCGCTGCCCGCCTATGAAATGGTGCTGCACGCCGCGCACACCTTCAATATGCTCGACGCGCGCGGCGCGATTTCGGTGACTGAACGCGCCGCCTACATCGGCCGCATCCGCAATCTGGCAAAAGCCGTCGCGCAATCTTATTACGAGGCGCGCGAGCGGCTCGGTTTTCCGATGCTGAAAAATGCACGGACCGAAACCAACGGGGAAAAAGAAAAACCCGCCGCTGGCCTGACAAAACGCCAATCCGGTAAAAGCAGGAAATGAACACTCCGCCGCTGCTGATCGAACTGCTGACTGAAGAGTTGCCGCCGGAAAAACTGCGGGCGCTGGCCGAATCTTTCGCCAAGGGACTGACCAAGGACCTGCGCGAGGACAACTTCCTGAGCGGCAACAGCGAATATGCGTTCTTTGCTACGCCGCGCCGCCTCGCGGTGCGCATCGACGGTGTGTTTGCGACGTCGCCCGCCAATACGGTCATGGTCAAAGGGCCAT
>Ga0335069_10000229_pt1 | contig 98054 bp, 81 predicted proteins | sample Lox_Sample_11_FD_206714 | JGI IMG/M metagenome (GOLD analysis project Ga0335069, IMG submission 206714) | Soil microbial communities from Loxahatchee National Wildlife Refuge, Florida, United States - Lox_Sample_1.1 | ecosystem: Environmental > Terrestrial > Soil > Wetlands | place: USA... | reverse complement strand
ACGGAATCTTGCCTGCCAGTTCCCGGGCCAGCGCGCGGAATCCGAAAGCTCCCGTCACGATGCCCGCGATTTCCGCCTTTTGCAGCGAATATCCGACTGGCTTGTCACTGGCCGCGGCAATCAGAAACGCCATGCGAATCTGATTGATCGTCAGGAACGCCGTGTCGCTCGCGAATTCGGTGACCGTCCACGGCAACTCGATCAGGCTCGGAATGATATCCGGCAGCGCCGTCACCAAGGCAAATAGCGCATTGTCGCGCGAGACGGAGTGGATCACTTGATCCACCACCGGTTGGCGGAACGGAAAGAAATTGCGCGCAAGCGCCAGGTTTAAGTCTTCGCGCTTGGCCAGGATTTCACGAACGATTTCGCCTGGCTGGCTGGCATCGAATGAAAATGCGTGCGTGGGGCAGGGAAGCCCGCGTTCGGCAAGAACGATATCCAACTCCTCGGGCAGATCCGCGTCCCCCGCGCGATGCAACAGTGCTCCGGCGATTGCGCGCTTGCGATCGGAGACTTTCTCCACCGGCAGCAGAAACTCCTCCATGGCGTCGTATGCGGCGCTGCTCGAAGCCACCAAGCCGATGTGCAACGGGCGATCTGCCGCGGCCTGCACTTCGTGGGGATTTAAATTTGCTACCGCGGATCGGATTTCCTTCAGCACCTGGAGAGACATACACCCGTAATTCTAGCCGCGAATCTGGGGGAATGCACGTGAATTACGGTATTTAAACCGGACGGTCCGCGCCGCGCAGGCGAAACATCACGTCGAGTTGGCTGCGCCAGTGAATGCCGAGCCCGATGCGTTCCACATCGATTTCCGATGAGAAGTGACTAAGAATGGCTTCCGTCGTCGGATGAAATTCAAGTGCCGGCGCCACCAGCAGCAGGCGTGGCGGATCTTTTCGCAACGGCGTCCCTGGAAAGTAACCGCGCTCCGTGAACTCATCGCGATCCAGGTGCCACCGCACGCGCATCCAGTAATCGAGCGCCTGCAATGGCAGATGTAGATCCGGCGACGCTTTTAACTCGATCACCGCGAGCCGGCCCGCGAGGTCCACCGCGAGCAGGTCAAGAACGCCCCTATCTCCCGCCGCGAATGCCGGCACCTGGCCATAGACCGGCGCCGGGGCAAGCGTTGGATCGATTACTGCGAGCTGGCTGCGCACCTGGCTTTCGAGCCAGGCTTCGGGATCTCGCACATAGAGGTCCCCGCCTTTGCTCGCGCTATGACGCATGCCCGCAAGATGCCGTGCTAGATCCTCACACTCGTCAAGATTGTGCTGACCGAGCAGCGCCCGCTGCCCGAGGCCGAAGCGGAACTCGCCAGCCTTGGTCCGCGCGAATTCCAAACCGCGTACCCGCAAGCTGATTTCCCCGTCGCCTGCTTCCACCCGCTCTACACCCTCGATCGCCGCCAGAATCTCGAGCACACCAGCATGTTCATGCGACGGCTGGCGACAGATTTCGAGCTTCGTATCCAGATTGCCCGCATCACGCAGATCGAGCCGCGCCGTGTGGTTGTTTTCGTCATAGGCGAAGAGTGCATATTGCATCGCCTCGTGATTCAAGTGGCGCAACCGCAGTGCCGTGGTCCGAGCGTCATCCGCTGGGAGGAACAGCAGGAGGCCTTCCATCGTCAGCCGCCGCTCGCGGTGGCGTAGATATTCCAACCAAATCAATCCGAAGCTCAGAACGCCGGAAGCGTTTAGACTCCCCCGAGGCGCAGCGATTGCCGCCAGGCCCGCCGCTCCACGCTTCACCAGCGCCCGCGGATAGGCAGGCGACAGCGTGTGCTCGAGGTCCGCTTCGGTGGAAAGCTCGGCGATTTTCCAGCCGGATAGTTCACGCGAGAGAAAATCGCGAAAGCGTTCGCGAAACACCATTCGCGTGCCGCGGCGTGACCACTCGGCGCTGGCGGGCTGATCGAGATCCAGCAAGAATAAGGCGCCACGCTTTCCGCCGAAGCGCTCGACCACCAGTTCCATCCGCCCGCGCGTTTCCTCGTCGAGGTCGAGAATGCGGCGGACCAGATTGCGACGCTCATCCCATGCTTGCAGGGTAAGCCGTGAAGCGCGGATGTCGAGTATGAGGTTCTCTCCCGCGATGGCCAGAATCTCCTCGCCGGGTTCAAGCAATGCGGGTTGTTTAGAGGCCTTGAGGAAACTCTCGATTGCCGCCTGGAGCTCGGCGGCACTGCGGCCGGGAGCCCGCCGGATGGCGGTCTTGCTCACTGCTCCTATTGTAAACGGGCCCCGCAGGAAATTTCCCCCAAAACTAATCCTTTTCCGATACCCTGCCGATCAGTAGACAGGAGCGCGAGCAGATTGACTAATGTACTGATTGTTGACGATTCCGTTGCCATCCGGATGGTTCTCCAGCGAGCCCTGCGCCGTGCCGATCTGCCTTTGGACAAAGTGTTCGAAGCCGGTGATGGCTGCGCCGCCATTGAGATTCTCAAGAATGAGAAGGTGGGCGTTGTCCTCTCAGACATCAACATGCCGAATATGGACGGGCTGCAGTTGCTGGCCGCCCTCAAGGCGGACGGCACCTCGGCCGAGGTTCCGGTCGTCATGATCAGCACCGAGAGCACGCCGTCCAAAGTGATGGAAGCGGTCCGGCTCGGCGCCAAAGGATTCATCAAGAAGCCGTTTGCGCCGGACGAGATCCGAGACAAGTTGGCCGCCTTCTTCGTTTAAACCTGGCAGTTCCCGCTATTCCTCGGGTAACACTTCCACCAACGTTACCCAGATCACGCCCAGCTCGCCGGAAAACGGCATCCGATCAATCAAACTACCCCCGCAAACCCGCAAAGAGTAATCCGTTCCACCGACCACCGACGGCATCGAGAGATCGATTCCGTGAGGCAACACCGATTTGAGATTCCCGGCCAGCATGTTAGCCAACTCGCCCAGCGCGTCGCGCACGTCATCGTTGACTGTCGTCGGCGTTTCAATGGACATCAACCGGTGCGTGAATTCGAACGCTTGCGGCCGGGTGCATTCCAGTAGCACGGCGCCCTTCCAGGCTCCGGCAAAGTAGATGGCCGCCGTTAGCCCATCGGGCGCCGGTGTCCATGTGGATTTCGCGGGCGCCGCGTCCAAATGCAACATCGTCTGGAATACGGATACAACAATCCGCGCCATGTCCTCGCGGTAAATGCTCAGCGGAAACGTTGCTTGCATTGTTCTCCTTACGGCGCCTGGTAAAACACCGCCGGCCCCACCAGCTTGCGCGCGAATTTGTCATCCAGGTTGAGCGTGGTTTCGCTGCCACCCAGCAGCAGGTATCCGCCCCGAAATAGTGTTTCCCGAATCTCAGCCAGGATCTTCCGTTTGCTCTCGATGTCGAAGTAAATCAAGACGTTACGGCAGAAGACTACATCGAATGGCCCGAGCGTGCACATGCTTTGCCTGAGATCCAACGGCGCGAACCGCACCATGTTCCGGACCTGGTCCTTTAATTGCCAGTCGAGGCCGGCGCGGGTGAAGTACTTGACGAGGTAGGACACGGGAAGTCCCCTGTTTACCTCGATTTGCAGGAACTTTCCGGTGCGCGCCCGTTCCAGCACTTGAGTGGAAAGATCGGTTGCCAGAATCTGGATATTCCAATCCCCTAAGCCCATCTCCAGCAACATCATGGCGAGACTATAGGCCTCTTGCCCGGACGACGCCGCCGCCGACCAGAAGCTCATGCGCTTAGTGTCACGGCGCTGCTCGATCAACTCCGGCAACACAACGGTTCGCAGCGCATCGTACTGTGCCGCGTCGCGGAAGAACGAGGTTTCGTGCGTCGCCATCGCCTCCACCACCTGCCGCTTTAACGGCGCGTCACCGTTTGCCTGGAGCAAGGCGCAGAGGTCGTTCAGCGAACTGAGTTGCTGTTGGCGCATGATCGGCGTCAGGCGCGCTTCGAACAGGTACTGTTTGTCGCCATCCAGCACGATGCCGGACTCACGATACACATACTCCTGCAGAAACTTGTAATTCTCGGGATCGAGCACTGCGGGTTTGGGCGGGTCGGGCGCCGGCATAGCTAGTTTCCGCCAACCTGTTTCAAGATTTGAGGCACGATAGTAGACAAGGGCGCCACACAATCAGCGAGGCCCGCCCCCACGACGGCTCCCGGCATTCCCCAGACAACGCTCGACGCCTCGTCCTGCGCAATCACGTACGCTCCCTTTGCCTTGAGTGCTTCCGCCCCACGCAAGCCGTCCTGTCCCATGCCGGTCAATATGGCCGAGACCACCGCGCCGCCGTAGACTTCCGCCACCGATCGAAACAGCACATCCACGGCGGGGCGGCAGGAATTTTCGGGCGGCGCCTGGTCGAGTGTCACCACTGCCTGCGAGCCTCCGTTTCGCAAGCGCATGTGATAATCTCCCGGCGCGATCAGGATTTTGCCCGCGTCCACCAGGCTGCCCTCGGCCGCTTCTTCGACGCGCAGCGGCGTCGCAGCCTGCAGGCGTTCCGCGAGCAGACGCGTGAAAAGAGGCGGCATGTGCTGCACGATCAGAATGGGCAGCGGGAAGTCGGCCGGAAATTCCGGAATGATCTTACTCAGCGCGGTGGGCCCGCCGGTCGAAACGCCAATCGCCAGAACTTTCCGTGTGAGCGCGAGCGCCGGGACCAATGGTCTGCTGGCCGGCGGAGTGAACGCGCGCGCCAAGGTTTCCGTCGTTGGCGCACTTCCGGCGATCAGGAAGAACTGCTTAATTTTCGGCACCAGCTCTGCCCGCAGGCGCGCCATCGACCGGTCGAGCGACCCCTCGTTCGAAGCCTTGGCCACGTAGTCGTCAGCCCCGAGCGCGAGAGCTTGCAGCGTCATGTCCGCGCCGCGCTCCGTCAATGTACTGAACATGACTACGCGAATCAGTGGATACTGTTTGCGTAGTTGCCGCAGCATCTCGATGCCGTCCATCTCCGGCATCTCAATGTCCAGCGTGATCACATCCGGGTTCAATTGCGGAATTCGCGATAAGGCAATGGACCCGTTTGAGGCGAAGCCCACCACTTCGAGAGCCGGCTCCTCCTCGAGCGCGTGGGTCACCAGGCGGCGGATGACCACCGAGTCGTCCACCACCAGAACCCGAATCCGGTTGCCCGGTGCAATGGCTTTCCTGAGAATCGTGGACAAGCTTCAACTCCTACTGGAGAGCACCCAGCAACCTCAACTTGTCCGCGATGATTTCCTTGGTGAACGGTTTCATGACGTACTCATTGGCTCCTGCCTCGAGAGCCTGCACCATTTGCGCCACCTCGGTTTCGGTGGTGACCATCATCAAACGCACCGACGCATATCGCGGGTCCGAACGCAAGCGCCGCACAAACTCGAGTCCGTTCATGCGAGGCATATTCCAATCGACCAGCGCCAGCGAAATCGCGCCGTTTTCCCGTTCAAACACCGAAAGCGCCTCTTCGCCGTTCGCGGCCGTGCAGACCTCGAAACCGACTTCTTCGAGCGTTTTCGACAGGATCATACGAATGGCTTTGGAGTCATCGACGATCACGGCCTTGGGCATGGAGACCTCTTTCGCGAGCTGATCCGCATAGGGTTTTGGCCCGGGTTCGCGACCGAAGCCGCGTCCCCGGGCCGCATCTCAGAAGGTAAATTTGGAAACAAGGGTTTGCAGTTGGGCGGCCATGGTGCTGAGCGCATGCGCGGCTTTTTGCGTGTCCGCGGCGCCCTTGGTCGTATTCTGCGCTGCCATGGCGACACCGCCGATATTCTTGGCGATCTCTCCGGTGCCTTTCGCCGCCTCTCCCACGTTGCGCCCGATCTCGTTGGTGGTGACGGTCTGCTCCTCGACGGCGGAAGCGATATTGTTCGAAATATCGTTGATCTGGTTGATGATCGCGCTGATTTCGCCGATCGCCTGGACGGCGCCCTTGGTGTCGCCCTGAATGGCCTCGATCTTCTGCCCGATCTCCTCGGTCGCCTTGGCGGTCTCTTTCGCCAATTCCTTTACTTCGTTGGCGACCACCGCGAACCCTTTGCCGGCTTCGCCGGCGCGCGCCGCTTCGATCGTGGCGTTCAACGCCAGCAGGTTGGTCTGCTGCGCGATCGAGGTGATCACCTTGATCACTTTGCCGATTTCGATGCTCGATTCTCCCAGCTTGGCGATTGTACCGTTGGTGGTTTCGGCCACGCCTACCGCGGTCTTCGCCACCTTGGCCGCTTCATTCGCGCTCTTTGAGATCTCGCGGATCGAAGTCTGCATCTGCTCGCTGCCCGAGGCAACCACTGTTACGTTTTTGGAAACCTGCTCGCTGGCCGCCGATACGACGTTGGCCTGCGTGGCGGTTTCTTCGGCGTTGCCCGCCATCTGCGTGCTCACCGCGGTCAGCTCTTCGGCCGAGGAGGCCAGCGAGGAAGCTTGGTTCGCCGCGAACTTGAGCGGCTCGACAACGGTGTCCAGCGTATTGTTGAAGCCTTCCACGATCTTGCGGAATTCGCCTTGATGCTTGGAGGCCTCGGCGCGTATCGCCAGCTTGCCGTCCACCGCCGCCTTGGCCAGCATGTTGACGTCATCCGCCAGCCCGTTGATGTTGTTCTTCAGCATGAGCAGCCACTCGTGGATCTGATCCTGATCCGAAGCCCTGCCCATGGTGGCGCCCATGTCGCCATTCGCGATTTTGGTCACGTACCCGATCAACTCGGTGAGCCACGCGTGGACGCCGTTAATGGCGTTCTTCATCTGCTCGTGATCTCCCTTGCAGGCGATCTCGACCCGTTCGCGCAAGTTTCCTCCACGGATCAGGCGCAGGACGCGGTTGCCTTCGCCGATGGGCAGCAGGATCGCATCCAGCATTTCGTTGACGCCCTTGACGATGCCTGCATAGGCGCCCTGGAACTGCTCGGGCTTGCCCCGCTCGGAGAGCAACCCCTGGTGGGAAGCGTCCGTCAACCGCGCCATTTCCTTCTGCAGGCCTTGCAGCACCGTAGCCACATTGTTGACGGCCTGCTTCATCTTCTCGTGATCGCCTTTGTAGGTTTGGGCGATCAGCTCGTCGATCTTGCCGGTGGAGATCTGGGCCAGAATGCGGTTGCCTTCGCCGATGGGCAGCAGGATGGCATCCAGCATGTCGTTGACGCCCTTGACAATGCCTGCATAAGCGCCCTGGAACTGCTCGGGTTTGCCGCGCTCCGAGAGCAACCCCTGGTGGGAAGCGTCCGTCAACCGCGCCATTTCCTTCTGCAATCCTTGCATCACCGTAGCCACGTTATTAACAGCCTGCTTCATCTTCTCGTGGTCACCTTTGTAGGTCTGGGCGATGAGCTCATCAATCTTGCCGTTCGAGATCTGCGCCAGCACGCGGTTGCCTTCGCCGATGGGCAGCAGGATGGCATCGAGCATGTCGTTGACGCCCTTGACGATGCCGGCGTAGGCGCCCTGGAACTGCTCGGGTTTGCCGCGCTCGGATAATTGGCCCTGGTGGGAAGCGTCCGTCAGCCGCGCCATTTCCTTCTGCAATCCTTGCAGCACTATGGCGACGTTATTGACGGCCTGCTTCATCTTCTCGTGATCGCCTTTGTAGGTTTGGGCGATGAGCTCATCGATCTTGCCGTTCGAGATCTGCGCCAGCACGCGGTTGCCTTCGCCGATGGGCAGCAGGATGGCGTCGAGGACTTGGTTGAAAACCTGAAACATCTTGCCGTTTTCGCCTGTGAATTGGGTCGCGTCGGTGCGAAAGTCCAGCTTGCCTTCCCGGGACGCTTCCAGCAGTTTCTCGGCTTCGTGAGTCCGTTTGTGCGCCAGGTCGATCATGGCATTGAAGCTATCCTTGATTTGTTCGCACGTCCCGCGATAGCTGTCGGTAATCTTGGCAGGAATATCTCCTTGCGAAATCCGGTGCATGTAGTCCGCCGCCAGATCCAGAAACTCGACTAGTTCCTCGTGAGAATAACCGTCACCGGCCGCGCCCGGCCCATCCAAGACTCCCGCTCCACTCACGCCGCCTGGGCCGGAATGGTATTGCTTTCCGTTCAACCTTCTCGACATTCACCGTCTCCTGATTCTTGATGTGCCGCGCGCCGTGTTTCCCCACGCAGCATGAAATTCAAAGCTCTTTCGATCTGGTTTCCGCTGCCACATTCACCGTCTTCTCGGTATCCACGACCAGCAGCAGGCGTTCCTTCAGCTTGTACACTCCCTTGAGCAACTCGCGCGCCGCCGGTTCGACATTGTCCGGCGTCTGCTCGAAACTGCCCGCATCCACTTCCACCACGTCGCCGATCTCGTCCACCAGCAGGCTGACCGCGCCTCCCGCCGTCCGCACCACCGTGTTCATCGGCATCTGCCCCTCTGGCCGCGCCGGCAGTTGCAAGCGCCGCCGCATATCCACCGCGGTCACAATCTGGCCGCGCAAGTTAATCAGCCCTTCCACCACCCCCGGCGCCAGCGGCACCGGCGTCATCTCCTGGTAGCGCAGCACTTCCTGCACCTGCAGCACCTCGATGCCGAAAAACAGTCCGTCCACGAAGAACGTGGCAAACTGCCGGTGGGTCTGGGCCGTTTGTTCGGGCGCCGTCACGGTCCCTTCCTGGATCGTCATATCTCTCAACCTCTGTCTCCGGCCAGCACCGGCGATGACTCCGCGCGCACCGCCGCCGCCAGTTTCGCCACCGAACGCAGCATGGCTTCGCGGTCGTATTTCATCTGGTAGTCTTCGATATCCCGCACCGGCCCGCCGCGCTTGCCATTTTCTTCGGCAGTTTCCGCCAAAGTCAGGATAGGAATGCCCGCGAATTTCGGCGTCCGCTGCATTTTTTCCCGGAGGCCGGCATCTTCCGCCGATCGCAGGCTCGCCGACGCCACCACCACGTCGATCTTTCGCTTCTCGAGCACGCGGAGCGCGCCCTGCGCATCCTCCGCCTCCACCACGCTGTAGCCGGCCATCTCGAGCGAGTTGCGCACCAGGCCCCGCGAGAACGACGACGATTCCGCCACCATCACGGTAATCCCCTCCGCCGATTCACTTTTCTTTCCGCCGAACCAGTGCTTGTCCGCCGCCTCAATCACGGCGTGCAGATCGAGAAGATCCGCCACTTTTTTGCCGATCACCGCCGATCCCAGCAAGCCCTTGCGGTCGGCCGAGCGGCGCACCGTGACGTTGTCCTCCACGATGTCCAGAATCTGGTCGACCAGAACGCCGATGGTGCGGTCGCCCTCGGTGAACACGATGGCTTGCGCCGGATCGAGCGTGCCCGCCGTATCTGCCGCTCCATCCTCGAGAATCGTTCCCAGCGAGGCCAATGGCAGAATCTGCCCGCGGTATTGCACCACCCGCTGTCCGCCCGCGTGCTCGATTTTCGCCTGGGGAAATTCCTCGAGCCGCGCCACCAGCGACAGCGGCACCGCCACTCGTTCGAACGAACCCGCGCGGAACAGCAGAAACGTCTGCCGGTCGCTCGCTGCTTCTTCCTTCTGTTCCTTTTCGGCTCTGGATTGCTCGCGCGATTCCTGCACCACGCCCGACATCTGCCCGATTCCCAGCACGTCCAGAATCAGCGCCACGCGGCCGTCGCCCATGATGGTCGCGCCCGCGTAACAGTTCAATCCCTTGAATTGCTTGCCGAGCGGCTTGACGACGATCTCCTGTGTGTCGCTGATGCCGTCCACCACCAGGCCGAACTGCCGGTCTTCCGCCTGTAAAACTACGATATTCACCACGCCCGAATCGGAAGATTCACCCGTCTTCAGCACTTCGTTCAGATAGACGATGGGCAAAAGCTGTCCGCGGCGCCGGTAAACGGGAGTCCCCTGAATGCGCTCGATCTGCGCTTTGCCGGTTTCGCCTTCCAGACGGATGAGCTCAAGTAAACTGACCTGTGGAATCACGAAGCGGTCGCCGATGGCACGCAGACGCCGCGGATGCGACCTTCTTTCGGTTGTCGTCACAATCAGCCCGGGGATGATGGCTAGCGTGAGCGGGATCCGGACCTTGATGCTGGTGCCCAGGCCCGGGCGGGTGCTGAGATCCACGGTGCCGCCGATCTTCTCGATGTTGCTTTTTACGACGTCCATGCCCACGCCGCGTCCGGAAACGCTCGTGACCTTCTCCGCGGTGGACATGCCGGGCAGAAAAACCAGGTTCAGGATCTCGCGGTCGCTCGTTCGCTCCGCCTGGCCGGAGCGCAACAGGCCTTTCTGGATGGCTTTTTCTTTCAGCTTCGCCAGATCGATGCCTCTCCCGTCATCGCTGATCTCGATATTGACCTGGCCGCCTTCGTGAAACGCGCGGAGCATCACTTTGCCCTGCGCCGGCTTGCCGTTGGCGGTGCGCACCTCGGGCCGCTCGATGCCGTGGTCGCAGCAATTGCGCACAATGTGCGTCAAGGGGTCTTTGATGGCTTCGATGATGGTCTTGTCCAGCTCGGTTTCGGCGCCATCCATTTCCAGGTGAATCTGCTTGCCCAGGCTTGCCGCCAGATCGCGCACAAGCCGCGGCAGCTTGTTCCACACCACGCCAATAGGCTGCATGCGCGTCTTCATGACGCCTTCCTGCAGCTCCGTGGTGATCAGGTTCAGCCGCTGCGACGTGACATTGAGGGTGGCATCCTCCTGTTGCGCGTTGAACTGGAGAATCTGGTTGCGCGTGAGCACCAGCTCACCCACCAGGTTCATGAGTTTGTCGAGAAGCCCCACGTCCACACGAATGGTCGAATCCGCCACCGAAGAACCCACCCGCGCGGTCTGGGTTCCGTTTTCATCGGCAGGGGCTTCATGCGGCGCTTCGGGTGGAGCCTGGGCGGCCGCCTCGGCGATGGGCGCGGTCGACCGCTTGCGCGCCGCCTCCAGCCGCCCGCGCAAACTCGTGTGCACGTCCGGCCCCTCGCTTCCCGTTTTCTCGATCGATATCAACACCTTCTTGGTGGCGTCCACCGCCTCCAGGATCACGGTGACCAGTTGCGGCGTCAGCTCGCGCTGCCCGTCGCGGAGTTGCGTGAGGATGTCTTCAGCCAGATGTGTGATGCCTTCGAGCGTGCCGAAGCCCAGCAGGCTGCAGGTGCCCTTGATCGTGTGGATGGTCCGGAAGATACTGGCCAGCAGCGCGGGATCTTTCGGCCGCTGCTCGAGCTCCACCATCTCCTGGTCCAGGCGGGCCAGGTTCTCGTTGCTCTCAATCAAAAACTCGCGAATGATGTCTTGGTCTTCCATCGCCTTCCCATTCCGCTCGCACGCCATGCAAAGCCGTTCGCCAGCCGCACGCGACCTGCGCGGCGCACTCCTGTTTTGCGATTAGTGGATTGCTCTGAATCTGAAAGTGCTGATACGCACGGGGATCTCTCAACGCTTTTGTTGGGGGTAAGAGTCAGGTGAACGACTGCTGCCGGCCCATCGAAACCCCTGACGAGAACATTTCGCGGAAGCTCGCGGGCCCGTTCAAACTTCTTTCCGGCGCGCCGATAAGCCTAACAGTAAAGTCCTTTTGCCATGGAAGCCGCCGTCCAGGATCTGCTGCGCGATTTCTTTCATGAAGCCAACCTGCCGGAAAGCACGACCGAGATGGACTTGCCACTCCAGCGGCTGGTGGACGAAGGAGGTCCCGATTCCTCGGTCTGCAAGCGCGACTTGCGCCGTCTGCTGGAAAAGGACTCCGCCGCGTTCCTGCAGGCGGCATGCCGCATTCTAAAGGCGTCGCCGGAAAAAGGGGGCGTGGGCCCTTTGCTGGATCTGTTATGGGGAAGTTCTCTATTATTGACCAGCCTCATCGACCCTACTCTGTTGTCGTTACCCGCGGCCACAGCTCTCGCGCAGCGCTGGATTGCCTGCGACCCCATGCTCGACATCAAACTCCTGCAGATCGGTTTTCCCATGGGAGAGGATGACACCATTGCGCGCGTCGACATGGCCCGGCCCAGGCGCGCCATGGAGATCGTCGCCTCGCTGCCTCCCAACCGGCACGTTCTGCTGTCGCTCGCCCGGCTCTTGCGCCATCCTGACGCCCACGTCCGCTCAAAGGCCGCACTGCTCTACGCGCGCGCCAGCCTGAATCCCGATTGGGTGCGCAAGATGCTGGCCGAGCCGGACTCGCGCGTCCGGGCTAACGCCGTCGAGGGTCTTTGGGAAAGCAAGACCAGCCTCTCTGCGGCGCTTTTTCGGGAAGCCGCCCTCGACCCGGACCATCGCGTTGCCGCCAACGCACTGATCGGTCTCCACCATTGCGGCGAGACCGATGGCGTAATCACCGACGTGCTCGGCAACATGCTCCGCAGCCACGATCCGCGGGCGCGTAGTGCCGCAGCGTTCGCCTGCGGCTACATCATGGACGCCAACTCCACAGCGGCCTTGGAAGCCCTGCTGCGCGATCGCGATGCCTCGGTGCGCGGCCAGGCTCTGCGCGCGCTCATCAGAATCCGCCGCCAGGATCGGCCCGAAGCCACCCCTGCCGTCCCGGACACCGCTACTGCCACTCCCCTGGCGCCCGAAACCGTGCCGGTGGAAAACGTCGTTCCTGTCGAACCCGTCGTTCCCGTTCCGGCGGCGTAAACCCGCGCCATCCGTGCGATCCGGCACACCGCAATTACTGCAAACACACACCTCTCCGCGATTCTTCCTTTCTCCCTGCATCCGGATCTTCCCGCGTACGTCCCTATAGCTGACAGCGTTGTTGTGACGCCGTCACGTAACGACCCAAGGAGGTATTACATGAACTGCAAATCGAAAATTCTCGGAGTCATGGTCTTGCTTGCCGGTATGGCAGCCTTGCCTTTTGCAAAAGCCAAAGCGGATGAGTGGAACAAAGAGACCAAGGTGACGTTGAGTGCACCAATGGAAATACCCGGACGCGTTCTGCCGGCCGGCACCTATGTCTTTGAGCTTGCCGACAGCCAATCCGACCGCAACATCGTGCAGGTCTTCAACGAAGATAAAACCCAGATCATCGCTACTGTTGAGGCTATTCCCGCGTTTCGCCTGGAACCATCGGACACCACCATAATTACGCGCTCCGTGGAACAGCCGGCGGGCAGCCCTGAGGTCCTCAGCCGCTGGTTCTTCGCCGGCGACCAGGACGGCGTAGCGTTTGTCTATCCCAATGAGCAATAGCTAACGTCATGAGCTTGAAGAACGCAGCTCTGCTGGCATTGGTCGGGACCGGCCTGTTGCTGCTGGTGTTCGTCGCGGCGTTGATTCGCGACACCACCGGCGTCATGAACGGCACGGTCCCCGCCATCCGGCTGATTACTTCGCTCATTCGCACGTTCGCGGCCTTCAGCGTTTGCGTGTTTTTCTGGATTTTTCAGAGGTCGTAGAATCAAGACCGATGACTCAATCGCTTTAGTGTCTCTTCGAGGATCTGCCAAAGCTTCTCCTCCACGGTTTTTCCGTCTCGCCGCAGCAGGTTATGCAGTGTCACTCCGCCAGGAGGTACCAACTGGCGTTCGGTGAGTGAGCTGCCCTGAATATCGTAACGAGCGATGGCCTGTCCCGCTTCCTCGGAGAACTCGAGGAAAATACTCTTGCGGAAATTTTTCGACGGCACTTCCGATCCCGATGCACTCGCGGCCACCGCGGAAGCCCAATTGGAAAAGGAGGAGTCTTGGGTTACACCCCGTTCGAGAGTGATCCCCTCGTATTTCGTGCGTCCTGGCGATTTGCGAACGGATATCGGGTCGTCACCCGGCCGGTAATCAATGACGCCGGAATCCGATTGTAGAGTTCCGTAGAACTCCCGCTCCCCATCCGACATTCTGAGCTTATAAACCGGCATTACTCGTTCCGATGGACGTCGCGGCCAGTATACACCGCCGATGCCGAAGTTCGGGACGATTCTTCCGGTTTTCTTCTCATTTCCGTGCCTCAGCCGAGGGGTTCAGTCGAGGCTGTCCCTCGGTTTTGCCGCCAATGCTCCTTCAGGCGGCTTCCAGATCCACCCGTACCCGGCAGCCCCGCGCCGTCGAGATGTTCACCAGCGCGTCGAGCGAGAAGCGTGAAACCCGTCCCCGGAGTAGATCGTTGATCTGCGGCTGGGTCACGCCACAGTGCTGTGCCGCCTCGACCTGGGTCCAGCCCTGCTTCTCAACGAACGCCGCGATTTGCCGCATCAACTCGGCGCGCGCCCTCAGGTTGGCCGCCTGCCCCGGCGTGTCCGCAATCGCATCCCACACACTCGCGTAGCTCTCGATCTTCCTCATCTCCCGCTTCTCGCCAGGTGCGCGAATCGCTTTCCAGCGATTTCGATGTCACGACTCGAAGTTGCTTGCGTCTTCTTCTGAAAAGCGTGCAGCACGCGCACCGCTTCGGCGCACCGGGCCACATAGATCACGCGGTACGCTCCGCTCTCCTCCGTCGCGCGAATCTCCTCAACGCCCTTGCCCACGGATGGCATCGGTTTGAAAATCGTCGGGCTGCTCTCCGCGCTGCAACTGGAAAAATGCACTTATGCCGGCCGGCGATGTCTATTTTGTCACGGGCGGGGCGAGCGCTTTCGACGGCGATGGACACGCGGGCGCGCCAAGCAGGAAAGGGACGAGGGAGCAGGTCACGCAGCCTGTCGGGGAACCTCTTCGTGGACTGAGAAAATCGCGCAGATCAGGCTGTCCCTGTGCCTCTGTCTCACAACCTGAGTATCCGGATCAAGACTTTACCTGCTGCGAGTCGTTCTTGCGTCTACTTCGCGCGCACAGAGACTAGGACTTCAAAAACACTATTGACCGAAATTTTTGTGAAACCTACGCCCGCTGCCGTCACCCAACCATCCTTGGTGACCGTGGCGATACTCGGCGACTCTGACATATATGTTATCTGCGAAGACCTTCGAAGATTGACTACCGAGCCGTCCGTATACGTTCCCCACACGCTCAAGGCTATCTTGTCGCCGACGGACAGATGTAAGTGTAAAGGCTGAAGTTTTAGACTTATGGGCTTATCTGGTCGTTCAACGTCAATCGAAATTGGCTCAGAGGAATCTAGCTGTCCAGACTGAGCGACTCCCCCGGCTGTAATCTGATACTGTCCAGGGGTGATGTCGACAGGTATTCTAATTGAGAAGACAAAGGGTGGCGCTGTAAGCCCTTGACTGTATCCAATTGGCCCTGTCCCAGCAACAACTACGTGAGCATACGAAATCGAGCTACTAACTTCCACCGTGACCGTTTCACCAGGCTTCACAACAGTGCCATTCCGCGGCGATCGGATTTGAAGTTTGCTTTCGGCTTGTAGTGGCAGGGCTAAAGCCGCGACAGCGATGAATAAAGTTGCAGTGAGTGGAAAGCAATACCGCGGTTGCTCATTCGTCTGATTCCTGTTCTTTTGCGGCATGAGTAATTGACTTAACAGGATAAAACAGGGACAGCCTGATCCGTGCGATTTTCTTCTGGGCATTCCTACGCTTCGCAATTTCGCAGCCACTGCCGCCTCCGGTGACGGTCTTAGCCAGCAGGTTCCCGACGCCGTCGTAAGAGTAGCTCTCTGACCCGTCACCACCAGTGGGCACACCAACGCCATTGCCGCTTGCAGCCAGACGGTTCAGGTTGTGGTAGGAGAAGTACACCGTTCGGCCGGCCATACCAACTTGTGGACTGACGCGGCCATTGCTACCTGTGACCGGATCGTTGTATTGTGCTCCATTCACTTGATCGCTTGCGGCATGCTGACCGGCGTTAACGATCGGTCTGGCCCTGCATTGCCCCCACCCCTCTCTTGCCATCCCCCGTTGTTCCGTTGCACAATCATCGTCGCACAGATGCGTCTTTTCACCGCCATCGATCTCACTCCGGAAGTCATCGCCAATCTCGAGTCTCTCCTCACACGTCTCCAGCCCACGGCCCGCATTAACTGGAGCCCAATCGAGAATCTTCACATCACGATCAAGTTCATCGGTGAGTGGCCGGAAGATCGCTTGCAGGATCTGACCGCCGCGCTCGAAGCGCTGCCCGCCCGCACGGCCATCCCCATCGCCATCGAGAAGCTCGGCTTCTTTCCGAATCCGCAAGCGCCGCGCGTCTTCTGGGCCGGCGTGCATGCGGGCGAACCCCTGACCCAACTCGCGCGCGAAACGGAAGACGCACTGGCCACGCTCGGCATCGCCAAAGAGCAGCGTCCTTATTCTCCGCACCTCACGCTCGCGCGCATCAAAACTCCGGGCAAACAGCCCGCGCTGCTCAAAGCCGTCGCGGCGCTCCCATCGGTCGACTTCGGCCGCTTCATCGCCGGCTGCTTCTTTCTCTATCGCAGCAAAACCGCGCCATCGGGCTCGGTCTACACACAGCTCGCGGAATTCCCCTTCAAAACCGAAAGCTGAATTCTCCCGCCGCGATGAACCACCGGTCGTGCGACCGGGCCGTAGACACCAATATGTACCGCGGCGTCGTTCCCAGCCAGAAGTGCCTGCCCGGGTCCAGCGCGATGGCTGCGCCGACCGAGAAATTTCCGCCCCACGCTGTATACGACGAGTAGTTTCCCGCTGGAGAATATCTGCCGGGCGAGTAATTCTCGTACACACCTCCGGCGCCCGCCGACACTTCCAGCCGGCCGTCCCACAGAGGCAGAATGAATCGCGGCCCAAACTGCACCCACGTAAAACGGTCTTTCACATCGATGTTGAAATTGGCGCCGCGCACTGCGCCCGTCGGATCGAGCGCCGTCAGCACGCCCGCTTCAAGTCCCAGGTGCTGCAACACACGGTAGCTGTAATTCCCGCCGAGGCTCAGTGCGAGCGAAGGCCCGAACCTGCCCACGTAAACCGCATCGCCGCCGCTGAACGTTACCTGCCTGCGCTCGTCCTGCGCGAGCGCCATGGTCGTGAATAAAAAGAAGAATAAACACAAAAGTCCGCACACTTCATCGACCCGCCACCGCCGCGCCGGCCTACACCGCGTGAAAAATCTCTCGAGACGTGACAGAATCGAAGTGTCGTTGCGTTGATGACTGCCCTCCTGGCCCTCGTAGCCGCTTACTTCATCGGAGCCATTCCCTTCGGCTACCTCATCGTGAAGTGGAAGACCGGCGCCGACGTGCGCGCCTCAGGCAGCGGCAACATCGGCGCGACAAATGTTCTGCGCACCACAGGCCGCGCCGCCGGCATCGTCACCCTGCTGCTCGATATTGGCAAGGGCGCTGCCGCCGTCTGGCTTACCGATAAACTCACCGGCGGCAATATCCACTGGATGAGCGCCGCCGCCCTCGCTGTGATGGCCGGCCATGCCTTCCCGATTTTTCTAAAATTTCAAGGCGGCAAAGCCGTGGCGAGCTTCATCGGTGCGTATCTTTACCTTGCGCCCATTCCCCTGCTTGCCGTCCTCATCGTTTGGATCGCCGCCGTCGCCTACACGCGCTACGTTTCCCTGGGCTCGATTCTCGCCGCCGGCATGTTTCCGCTCGCCGTGTGGCTCTTCATGCAGCCGCCCTTATCGCTGGTTGCTGCATCCATCATCAGCGGTGCGTTCATCATTTACCGCCACCGTGCCAACATCGCGCGCATTCGCAATGGCACCGAACACGTTTTGTCTTTCGGCTCGCGCAAAGCGATCGCTCCGCAGCGATGGCGCATGCGGCGCTCATGAAAAATCTCGCCATCATCGGCGGCGGCTCGTGGGGTACCGCGCTCTCGATCGTGCTCGCGCCGCGTTTCGATCAGGTGCGCCTCTGGGTCTACGAGCCCGATCTCGCCGAGCGCATGTGTACGTCACGTATCAACGACGTCTACCTGCCGGGCTTCCAACTCCCTACGAACGTCGGTGTCCTGAACGATCTCCCCAGTTCACTCGATGGCGCCGAAATCGTGCTCAGCGTGATGCCGTCGCACCTGGTGGGCGCGCTCTACCAGCGGATGCTGCCGCATCTCACGCCCGCGATGCACCTGGTGAGCGCCACCAAAGGCCTCGAAACCGGAACCTTGCTGCGTGCTTCCGAGGTCATCCGAAAAGTACTCGAGCCCCATTTCGCCCCGCGCATCGCCGTGATCTCCGGTCCCACGTTCGCGCGCGAAGTCGCTCGCGGCGACCCGACCGCCCTGGTCGTCGCCTCCACCGATCGCGAACTCGCGGAAGCCGTGCAATCCGCCTTCGCCGGTCCGACCTTCCGCCTGTACACCAGCTCCGATCCGGTCGGCGTGGAGATCGGCGGCGCGGTCAAAAACGTCGTCGCCATCGGCGCCGGCGTCTGCCATGGTTTGGGGCTCGGCCATAACGCGGCTGCCGCCCTGATAACAAGAGGCTTAGCGGAAATTACGCGCCTTGCCATGGCGATGGGTGGGCAGCCGAAAACCCTGGCTGGACTCGCCGGTTTAGGCGACCTGGTCTTAACCTGCACCGGAGATCTCAGCCGTAACCGTCACGTTGGAATGGAGTTAGCTAAGGGTCGCAAACTCCCCGAGATCATCGAATCCATGAAAATGGTTGCCGAAGGCGTCAAAACCACTGCCGCCACAGTCGATCTCGCCCGCCGCCACTCCGTCGAAATGCCCATCGCCCAGCAAATGCATGCGATGCTGGAACTTGGCCGGCCCCCGCAAGAGGCCATCCGGCAACTGATGGAACGCTCGCTCAAGGGCGAATAGTAGTTTCGTGCTACGCGCAACCTTTTATGCCCCAGTGGGTTAAGGAAGACATGGGGGCCACATCATTGGCCTTTGACGGCGACGCCGAATTGATGCTTCGGGTCAAGGACGGAGACGGGGCGAGTTTCGCCCTGTTGCTCGAGAAGTACCGTGTCTCTGTCGCCCATTTCCTGTACCGCATGGTGCAGGATCAGCCTGTGGCTGAGGAGTTGGCTCAGGAGGTGTTCTTGCGCGTTTATAAATCCCGCGAGTCCTACGAGCCGACCGCGAAATTCACCACCTGGCTGTATCGCATTGCCACGCACCTGGCGCTCAACTGGCTGCGGGACGGGAAAAACGAGCGCGGGCAGGAACGGCTGGACGAAGTCACCGAGGATGGACCGGTTCGCGAGGTTGCCGACCGCACGCCTACGGTCGAGCACCAGATGGTGCGGCGCGTGAAGCTGGACGAAGTGCGCCAGGCGGTTGCCGCGCTGCCCGATAAGCAGCGGGCTGCGGTCCTGATGCACAAGTACGAAGAGATGGACTATTCGCAAATAGCGAAAGTGTTAAGCTGCTCGGAATCGGCGGTGAAATCGCTCCTGTTCCGGGCCTATGAAACCTTGCGCGTCCGTTTAGCGCATATGGCTTAAAGGGAAGAAATATGAATTGCCCGATCAAGACTCAGGAAAACAGGGAGTGGTTGCTCGAATACTCGGCCGGACGGTTGGACGGTGAGCGCGCCTCCATGCTGGAGCGGCATGTAGCAGATTGTCCCGCCTGCGCGCGGTTTGTGGAAGAGCAGCGCGTGGTGTGGGACGCGCTCGGCCAGTGGGAGACGCCGGAACTCAGCGCGGATTTTAACCGCCGGCTGTATCTGAAGATCGACCGCGCGCAGCCGTCGTCGTGGCTGCAGCGATTCTGGCGTCCGCTGGTGCCGGTGGCGGCACTGTGTCTGCTGATCGTGGCAAGTGTGGTGCTGCGCGCGCCAACGGCCGGGCTGAATCCAGTTCCCGCGCGCGCGGAGAGCGTCGAGCCGGAGCAGGTGGAGCGCACGCTCGACGATCTGCAAATGTTGCGCGAGCTGTCGATCGCTCCAAATCAGGAGAGCAAGACCCCGCAGCCGATGTAAGGACGATGCGCCATTATCTTCTCATCGCCGGTCTTTGCGTGCTGCTGCCTTGGGCGGCAGTTTGCGAAGAGCCGCGCTCGCCCAAGCCGCCGCCTGCACGGAGGGCTGCGAAGGCCCGGGCGGCCAAGGAGAAGGCAAAAGCCGAGGCGAAGGAACGGGAAGCCGAATCATCGGAAGCTAGAGAAGCTCCGGCGCTCGAACGCTGGAATCGCATGACGCCGGAGGAGCGAGGACGCGCCCTGGCGAAGCTCCCGCCCGAACGCCGCCGCGAGTTGCAGCAAAAGCTTCAGGAGTTCCGCAATCTGCCACCCGAACAAAAGCAGCAGTTGGGCGAGCGCTACCGTGCTTTCAGCCAGTTGCCGCCCGAGCAGCAGAACCACGCACGGGAACTGTTCCGCCAGTTCAATTCCTTGCCCGAGGACCGCCGTCCATTGGTCAAACAGGAATATGAACAGTTGCGTTCCATGCCGGAATCGGAGCGTAACGCCCGCATGAATAGCGAGGCCTTCCGCAGCCGCTACAGCCCTTCTGAACAGCAGATGTTACGGGATTTATCGCAGACCTTCGGAAGTCCCCGATAGAAATTTAATCAGAAATAACTTAAAGAAGTATTGTCAATTCCCTGAGATTTCTGGTACCTTTTTCTAACCATAGTCTGAGCTGTGGTCCTCGCCCAACGCGCCACGAGGTTTTCTTCCCATTGCGCGTGAGTCCAGCGACAACACAGCCGGCACGGACTTGGAAAACAGGAGTTCAGAATGAAAAAAGGCAAAGAGCCGGAGCCCGCGATGCGCCCCGCGGCCTATAAGAAGGTTCTGATCCAGAAGCGGGAACAGGTGATGACCGGTCTGGGCATCAAGTTCGACACGCTGGCCAAGATGGGCCGGGTTGCCGAAGAGGACCAGGCACAGCTCTCGCACGACGAATTCATTTCGCTGCGCTTGAACAGCCTCGACTACGTGCAGTTGCGCCTGATCGAGGAAGCGCTCGACCGCATCGAAGCCGGCGACTACGGCGTCTGCCTGGGTTGCGAGGAGCCGATCCCCGCCAAGCGCCTGCAAGCCGTGCCGTGGGCCAAGTACTGCGTGACCTGCCAGCAGGAGATGAGCAACTCGCACGAAGACGCGCCGGCTTCGGTTAAGCCCCGCGTCGGCATTCAAGACGGCTGGTAAGGGCCGGGTGGAGGAAAACGAATCCTCCGCTGTTCTATCCAGCCGCTCAGTGCCGGTCGCGAGCGCCGCTCGTTGAGTCCGTCGGGAAATGAGTGGTCTCTCCATGAGTTTTACCCCTGAGTTTTACCCTCGACCTTGATAATGAGGGAATGCTGATTATATTCAGCGGATTGCCTGGAGTTGGCAAGACGTCTGTGGCCCGAGAGCTGGCGCGTCAGATCGGCGCAGTGTACCTGCGCATCGATTCCATAGAGCAGGCCATGCTTGACGCTACAAATGGCAGCCAGCCTGTCGGCGAGGCCGGTTACCTTGTAGCCTATGCCGTCGCTGAAGATAATCTCCGCACCGGCCGAACTGTAGTTGCCGATTCGGTCAACCCGCTCCAACTGACTCGCGATGCCTGGTTGAGCGTTGCGAAACGCGCCGGAGTCAAGGCGGTCGAGATCGAAGTCAGGTGCCCGGACGCCGAGGAGCACCGGCGAAGAGTCGAGGCAAGAGCAGCAGATGCTCCAGGTTTGCGGGCGCTGACATGGGCCGATGTGGCCGCAAGAGAATATCACCCCTGGGATCGTGATCATCTCGTGATCGACAGCGCCAGTCGCACCCTAGAGGAGAACATCCGCCTGATTCGGACTTCACTCTCCGAAGACTAATCCGGCGGGCACTGACTTAGAGAAACACCCTCGCAGTACTTCCACGCAACGCGCCGCCGCGTTGCCATCCCAATATTTGGTCATGCGCCCGGCCTTCGGGTTGCGCTTCATCTGGTTCCACACGGCTGGAATCCAAATGGAAGCCAGGTGACGGGCCGCTCGTTTCTGCTCACTCCTTGCGAGCTCCAGCGACTGGTGTGCATCGTCCGGGACCTCTCGTCCTCATCATTGCTGTAGCTGGGTCGCGCTAGCGGTTGAACCGACACCGTGGCGAATTAACTGAAGTAATGAGTGAACTGGTTATACGCTGGCGAGAGCCTCATGAGCACGACTCTGTCCGGGCCCCCGTGCAGAAAACGTTGTCGACGAGGTCTGTGGTGGCGTTCGGGTCCGTTTTTCGCTCACACGCCCGCGGACGGTTCGCTTGGGCGGCCGCTACTATCGATTCGGCAGTCCGTCGATCAACTCAGCCAGCGTTCCCGCCTGACGGTTGCCATCGAATTGTTCCGTGAACCACGGGCTGGGTCTTCGCGGCTCGGTGGGCAGTTGGAAAAACGCGAGCACCTTCCGGTCAATTTCAGTTTCCGCGTCGTCATGATAGAGACAGACGTACAGAATGCCGCTTCTCGCCAGGATTCTCTCGACGGGCGAGTCGTGGTCGGTGACGGCTAGGATAGGCCGGCCGGTGAGTATGTAGTCATACAGTTTCGCCGGCACCGTATAGCCCACATTGGAAAGGTTGACGATATCCAGTAGCAGCAGAAAATCAGAAGTCGCCGTCTCGCGTACCGCGTCCTGGCGGGGAATGAGCTGTCCGCCGAGCTCCACGCAGCCGCTTTCGATGAGCGCGGCAACTGGCGGGTGGGCCGCGAACGCTGCTTGCTGTTGAACAGGGCCGACAAACCGTAAACGGAAATCAGCAGGGAGCAACCGGTCTTGTCGAACCAGGCGATCCAGCGAGGCCATCAAGGCCATCGGATGCCGCTGCACGTACAGAACGCCTATGTGGGCCAGGACCTTGTACGGCCGATGCGGAATGGGTGCCGGGCCCGTTGCTTCTTCCGGATCAAATCCGTTCCAAATCAAATGGAATTTGTGCGCCCACTGCGGGTACTGTTTCCGCCATAAGTCCGCCACGGCATCGGTGACTGCCACAATCGCATCTGCCGATCGGAAGATATATCTCTCGATGGCCGCATCGTAAGGTCTTGCCCAAGCGCGCGGGCGTCCGGGATTTCCCAAAAGGGGGTCGCGGAAATCGGCTACCCAGGTGACGCCATAATTTCTTTTCAGCCAAAGCGCGGCGAGATGTGTAGCCAGCGGCGGCGATGTCGAGACCACCGCGGCGACACCCTGCTCCGCGATCGTTTGCCGGGCTGCGGCCACGGCGTGGGGGACCCAGGGAAGCTGCTCGTTGTAAGGCAAGATCCTTTGCGCCCGCGCGGCCCAGCGGCACCAGAAGTCTGCCTGCGGCAGAGGATTCGACCTACGAGGTACATGAATGACATCTTTCGCGTCGCCAGTTTCGCCTGCATGGCTGGAGCACACGACTTTAATGTCGTAACCATGGCGGGGCAAGTACTTCGCCAGCCGCACCGCCCGCTGCACGCCGGATGTATTATCAGGCAGATAATAATAGGCCAATAAAATCAGGCTCTTTTCATGACTGCGGGGTCCGCGGGCAGGGAGCATGGAATCACCTATGGTGACACACCGAAGAGGCGGGAATTCGTGGCATAACCCGGCTGGCGCTGCGGCCGGTACCTTCGCTATTCTCAAGCATGATCCACATGAAGCGAAACCGTTCCATCGCCGGAGATGGAAACCTGAAATGAGCACGGTCAGCGAGCGCCAAGTTCCTTTGCTCGACCTGAAAGCGCAACACGCGATCATTCGGGACGAAGTGATCCCGGCGATGTTGCGCGTTGTCGAGTCACAATGCTTCATTCTGGGAGAGGAGGTGGAGGGGCTCGAAGGAGAAATAGCCTCCTACTGCTCAACGCGGTTTGCCGTGGGCTGCGGTTCCGGCACCGATGCTTTGTTATTAGCGATGATGGCGCTCGACATCGGGCGAGGAGATGAAGTCCTCACAGTCCCCTTCACGTTCTTCGCCACCGCCGGCGCGATCGACAGCCTCGGAGCGAAGCCCGTGTTCGTCGACATCGACTCGGCCACGTTTAACATGGACATGAACCGTGTGGAAGACGCGCTGAAGGCGAATCCGCGCGTGCGCGCCGTCATCCCCGTGCATCTTTTCGGCGCCTGCGCGGATATGGATGCACTCGAAGCTTTGACGCGCTCACGGGGTATTCCGATCATAGAAGATGCCGCACAATCCATAGGCGCCGAGTACAAACACCGGCGCGCCGGGAGCATAGGTGACATCGGCTGTTTCAGTTTTTACCCGACTAAGAATTTGGGTGGGTACGGCGATGGCGGAATACTAACGGCCAACGACGAAAGCATTGCTGATCGGCTGAAGGCTCTGCGCGTCCATGGACGCACAGGTAAATACGTCCATCGTTGGGTCGGCATCAACTCGCGCCTCGATGCTTTGCAGGCGGCGGTTTTGCGCGTCAAACTGCGGCACCTGGATTCTTGGTCGGCGCGGCGACAGGAGAATGCCGCGCTGTACCGGCGTTTGTTGTCACAAGCCGGAGTGCCGGTTGCTTCGCCGCAGCCCGCCGTGTATCAGACGCGGCACATTTATAATCAGTTCGTGGTCCGATGCGAAAAACGCGACGGCCTGCAATCCTACTTACAGCAGCGTGGGATTGGGAGCGAGATTTATTATCCGCTCTCTTTACATCAGCAGGAGTGCTTCAGCGGGCTGGGTTATCGGGCGGGGGATTTTTCGGTGAGTGAAAAGGCGGTAAGCGAAGTGCTTGCGTTGCCGGTAAACCCGGAAGTCTCGACCGAAGATATTGAGTACGTTTGCGAGAATATTCGATCTTACTATCGCGGGTAAGCGGTCACTCGACGCGCCAGATTCGCCAACGGTCTCGTCTCCCCGCTTCGCCAACCTTCAGCACTTCTTCGCGCACCAATTCCAGCCCGTCGCAAGGAGGCGAGGGCCCTGCTTGTGCGGCGTCTAAACGCTGAATCACGAAGTCGGCATGCATTTGGCGCAGGTATGTGTTAGTCAGGTTGGCAGGCAATTCGAAGTCCGGAATCACTTCGTTAGTTAGCTTCGATCCGGCCAGGACGAAATTGTAATCGCCACCGGCCTCATTCGCCAGCCGGGTGCCCGCGGGAAGATTGTCAATGGTTTTAGGGTAGTCGTAGAATTTCGACCGGGAGAGGTCGCCCTCGCGAAGGCCTGCCAGTAAGGTGTGTAGCGGGACAAAACTACTGATTGCGCAGGTTGACGCAAGGGATATGACAAACAGGACACGGAAAATCCGCCGGGAGCGGCCCTGATCCAGGGCCACCAGCAGCGGAGAACAGAGCGCGCAGGCCAGTACCCACAGGGGCAGGCCAAATCGCGGTACCCTGCGTAGTCCAAACCACCAGCAGATCAATAACGCCCACCAGAGGATGACAAGCACTTTCAGGACAGTCGGCCCTCTCGGCCCCCGGGTGCAACTTACTCCTACAGCGAACACCAGGCCAAGAGGAACGAATGTCGCGAACGCGCCGCCCAGTCCGCTGCCGGTGCTGTAGGGAATGAGTAGATATCCGGGGCTCTTCTTCCATTCTGTCCAAGGGTAGATCAACCATTCGGCGCGTGACCGGACGAAGTTCTCTTCGTAGTTGACGGGAGTAATGTTCGGATTGCCGGCGAGGATGGTACGCCCGTGGAAGATGACCGGCAGCGGGTACACCGGGTTACCGGTGGTCAGCCACGACCGGCCGATCCAGAACACGCTGGGCGCAGATAGGCCGACCACCAGCAGCAGGAGACCCCGTGCGAGCTGTTTGTGCGTGCACCGCTCGCGAATCAAGACGGCGGCCGACACCAGAAAAAACACGCCACCGTATAAATAGAAAGTGGATTTGGAGCCGATACTGATTCCGCAGGCCAGCGCCGCGAGCATCAACCGCGCCAGAGCCAGTCGTGGATGGTCCAGGTCGTCATCGTAACGGTAGATGAACAGGGCCGTCCCGGCAAGCAGAAAAGCCGTCGCATAGAGATCAATGTACGCTGAAAATGCCTGGAACTGAACGATGGGTATACTTAGTGCAATGAGTGTGGCACTTGCCGCGCCCAATCTATTCGTTGTGCACTTCTTGGCAATCAGATATGTACTCAGACCGAGAACGATTGCTGCGAGCAGATTGACTAGCGAGAGGAACCGTTGGGCCCCGGCAGCCAGTAGCATCATCATCCCGATCTCGGTGTTCGCGGGGAGGCTGAACTCCCAGGCCAGCGACGCGGGAATCCGCAATGAGCCTTCTTGCAGCCAGTGCAAAGCGACGGGGATGTGGTATGCCAAAGCGTCGGGGTCGTCGGGAAAGGCTACCAGCATCTGCGCGGCGAAAATCAGACTCGCGCCGCCCACTACAATGGCGCCCGCCACCAGGTAACCCGCAAATTGTGGCGAGGGCGGGGAAGAGCGCGTTGGCTGCGACTCTGTCCGGGACGTGCGGCGCAGAAAACTCCAAACTGCGACTACCGCTAGAACGGCCGCTTGAAAGAAAGCCAGCGGAGTGATCTGCACTGTTTGTAGCCATCCGGCGATCTGGAGCGCCGCAGCCAGATGCACGGGAAGTAAATACAAAACTGCCCAAAGCACCAGTCCCGAGAGTACACGCATCGCCGGGTCTGGAGCGCCCTCGAATCGTCGTACGAGCAGGAACGCGGAGACTGCGGCGAATCCGAGATAGAAGAACGGTGCCATGTCGCGAGTTATGTCAGAGTGGGTTCAAAGAAACTTTGAAAACAGGCGATGGGCGCTTTTCAAAAAGGCCGAGATGGCAAAGCTGTGGCCGAGCCAGATGAAGTAGCTCAACGTGGCAACCAGCAGGAGACCGCGTTCCTTCAGAACCTGCATTTGGATATGAATCGGCCAGTATAGTATTCGTTCTCGGCCAAATGCAAAAGCTCGGTGGTTAGAGCCGTCACGATCAGCTGCGGGGAAGTTTAGAAGGGTTTGTTTAATGAACCGTGCTGTTGCCGCTCAGGGGAACTGCACCACTGACGGTTGTTCCGCCTGCGGCACCGGCGGAAGCCGTATTGATGGTGATGGAGAATCCAGTCGGGCCGGCCACGCCGGAGCCGGTGTTGTTGGTGGCGGTCACGTTAATCGTGAATGTCCCGCTCACGCTTGGCGTCCCCCCAAGGGATCCGCTCGAGGAAAATGTCATCCCCGCTGGCAGACCTGTGGCACTCCATGAGCACCCCGAGCACGTTCCGTTCGCATCGCCGGTCGCGCTGAACTGAAGCGGGCCATAGGATGATCCCTGGGTACCAGTTGGCAAAGGGCTGGTGGTCGTAATCGCCGGCGGCGTGATGTCGGTGATGGAGAGCTGCTGCGAAGGGCTTCCGTTCGCGTCGGATATCGCCACCGTAAACGTCGACGTTGCCGGCGTCGAGCCGCTCGGCGTGCCGCTAATAACTCCCGTTGAGACGCTTAAAGATGCCCAGGCCGGCAAGGTCCCCGCGGAGATGCTGAACGTTGGTGCGGCGCATCCCGACGTCGCTACATTCTGCGAGTACGCCACCCCGTTTCGGGCGGCGGGCAATGAAAGGTTAGTGATGGTGCACGACGCGGATGGAGGAGTAAACGCCAGTTCTGCGAAGCCTTTATTGTTCTCCGCCGAGAAGATGTTTCCACCGGCATTGATTGCGCCGCCGGCGTTGTAGCTTCCGTTTCCAGTGACCGCCACACCGTAGGCCGGCAGGATCTCCACGGAAAGGCGGTTGCCGGAGCTGTTGTCTGTATTGTACGTTCCGGCCGTCGCCGTCGAGTTGAAAGAGAAGCAACTCGTTGCTCCTGTCTCGCATCCGGAGTTTACCGACGTGATTTGGTAGAAGTAGTAGAGAATCGAATTGCCGCCCCAGGGTCCTCCGCTTGCCGTCCCGAAAACGCTCGCAACCATTCCCGGAACAACTGTTGGGCTGACGTTGAGGTTTACGGTGCAGGACGACCCAGTGCACACGTAATCGCGGAGAGGACCGGCAGCAGTATATCCGCTCTCGGGTGTCTCCAGAAAATATAGCTGCCTGGGGACATAACTGGTGATCGCCTGATAACTTAGATTCTGAAGCGCTGTTGGCAGCACGCTCGAACCGTCTGTGCTGATGTGATCCCCTTGGGCCAGGCCGAGGTCGTAGATGGTTGTCAGATAGCTGGGATTCTGTCCGGCGCCGCTTGTGCTGATGATGGGCACCGCAGTCGGCATCACGGCAAACCAGAGTGTCGGACTGGGGGCGGGATGAGTGCCGGGCGAAATAAAGCGCTGGGAGTTATAGGAGCTTCCGGTGGAATTAACGGTGTCAGTCGAGCCGCAAGTCGTGGTTCCCGTCGAAAAGCACAAGCCAGTTGAGAACCCCGCTGTTTTGAGTGAGCCACTAGTCGAATAACGAACCTGGTAGCTCACATTCTTAGTGGATCCGGACGCCCCACCGTTCAGGCCGATACCTTTCGGCAGTGTCAGATAGAGGTTATATGTGGAGTTGGCCGCGCTGTAGTAAAGCCCGCGCGTATCGATCAGTTCGTCCGGTTCTCCGCTAGCCGTGCTCCAGATGACAGGCGAAAGCGTTTCGCTGCCAATGCGCCAATCCCCGTTGATATAAAGGTCCTGGAGTCCGGCCAGCATGTGTTGCCCGTTCTGCGGACTGATGCCGGGCGACCCGGTTTGGTATGAGTTGTAACTGTCGTCATCCGGCCAATCGACACCGAAGAGGCCAACTGATTGAGTGACGTGACGGGTCCAACAGTAAAGCATGGGTTGTCCGGCTTCACTATCGAATTGCAGGTTGTGGTACCAATGCCCGGTCCCCAGTCCCGAGGCAGGTTGGATGTAAGTGCCCCACTGAAACGTTTCGCCGATGCCGGTCTCAGGCCACGGTTTCGTGCTCGTGGAGCCCGGCGTCATGTAAGTGCACATCCGGTTCATTGACGAGGAGAAGTCACTCGGATCTTTGGCGTTAACCCAAAGGGCCTGTGTCGCCGGATTCATCACGCTGCCAGCCGGATAACCATTGAAGATGATATAGGTTCGAGCGGCAAAGGGAATCCAGAGGCATCCCGACCCAGAGCTCGAAGGAGGACATCCACCCGTTGCGGAGTAAGTGTTCGGTGCGGCGTTCGAAGCTACCGTTACTGACGTAATCGTAGATCCCGACGTGGTGTCGGCAAGGACAGTAAAGGCGTTGTTCAGGTCGCCCGGATTCACCTCATTCACGCCACGCAAGAGAACAAACGACCCTACCGCCAGATTCGACAATTGCTGGATGGTGTTGCTACTCGATGCCCACCCACTCGTCAGATTGACAACTGCGCAGTGGGTCCCATTGCAATTGGTCGTGTTGTCCACGACTACGCTCGATATCGCGGTGTGGTTTCCGTAGTTCTTCTGCTGCTCCGGCATCAGCAACCCAGGGGCACATGCGGCGATATTCGATTGATTTGAGCAAAAGGGCACAATGTGGTGGTATCCGCCAGCATCAATGGTGGAGTACAAGCCCCACGACTCAGCGCCCTGATCTTCCTGTACGACCGTTTGGCCTCCGCCGCCTACCGCCACCAGGTCTTGCCGTTGAATCTCCGTTGTTCCCGTGAAGGCCGCACACGGGGTACCGGGGTGTCCCGCATCCGACCCGCAGTTATAGGCGATCTTGAATGTCGTCGGCGACGGTACCGCGGTAATCTGCCAATATCCGTTTGCTGCTGCGCTGCGGTAATTGACAATGAGTGCCTCACTCGTCCCCGTTCCGGTGTGATGCGAGATGGCGGTTGTACCGTTTTGGCCACGGGTAACGGTCAGCACGTTGTTAGCGCCGATTGCGGTCACAACCACGTCTTCGACCACATCGGTTTGTGTGGCAATCTGTATCTGCCCTTGGTACTTGGACTGCGTGGCGCTCATGCAGAGGCGGTGCGTATCGTTCACTTGAAATGTGTTGGCGGAAGATGAGAGTGCAATGGGCGATGTCAAACCGGCCATAGCGATCACATACGGGGTATTTGCACCAGCCCAGTCTCCGGTTAATCCTGAAATCAAGATCTGGGTCGATGTGGTGAAACCGTGTGTGCGCCCGCCGGCGCAGGTTCCGGTTGCCGTTCCGTCTCCGTTGTCGACAAGGCTGGCGGAGTAACAGTTCCAGTCTTCATAGGTCATCTGGCCAAAGGCAGGGGGAAGACTGACACCCACGAGTAACAGCAGGCGTTGCATCATCATGGTTTGTCTGCAGGCTAAAGGAGAGAATTGAGTGATTACGCCAAGGGTCCGCGCGGCAGGGTGAGCCGCCGAAAGAGGCCCGTTGGGCAACCACAGCATATCATGACGCTCCCCGCTGCCAACCAAGGAAGGCATTGATTCTGCGGCGCTCAAAGATGTTCTAGGAATGTGATTGGGGCGATTGTGTGGCCGAGAAATAGGCGCGCAGCACTTCCACTGAGCGCGCGGCGGCGCTGCCGTCCCAGTACTTCGGAATACGGCCGGTCTTAGGGCTGCTCCTCATGCGATTCCAGGCATCAAGAATGGTAGCTTTCCTGGTTCCCGCGAGGGTGTTGGTGCCTTCGTCAATGGTGGCGGGGCGCTCGGTGTTCTCGCGCAGGGTGAGGCAGGGAATGCCGAGGGCAGTGGTTTCCTCCTGGATGCCGCCGGAGTCGGTAAGGACCACCGAGCTATTCGACATCAGCCAGAGGAAATCGAGGTAGCCAAGAGGATGAATGAAGTGTAGCCCGGGGCCGGGCGAGATCCGGTATTCCTCCATGCGCGTGCGGGTGCGTGGATGGATGGGCAGAAACAGAGGCAGGTCACGGGCAATTGCCGATAGGGCCTCCAGGAGCTCAGAGAGACGAGCCGGCTCGTCCACGTTGGAGGGCCGGTGAAGCGTAACGAGCCCGTAGGAGCCCGGTTTCGCCGCTAGCCGTGTGAGGATGCTGGAGCTGCGGGCATTATGGATGTTCGCGCGCAGCGAGTCGATCATGAGATTTCCCACCAGGAAGATGCGGTCGGGCGGCACACCTTCCGCGAGCAGGTTGCGGCGCCCGCTTTCCTCGGTGACCAGCAGCAAGTCTGAAATAGCATCAGTCACCAGCCGGTTGATCTCTTCGGGCATTGTGCGGTCAAAGCTGCGGAGACCGGCTTCGACGTGAATGACGGGAATCTGCAACTTCTTCGCGACGAGGGCACAGGCCATGGTGGAATTGACGTCACCCACGACCAAGACGGCTTGGGGGTTCTCGGCGAGGACCACAGGCTCGAACCGCTTCAGGATCTCCGCGGTCTGCTGCGCGTGAGAACCGGAGCCGACGCTGAGATTGTGTTTGGGATCGGGCATGCCGAGGTCCCGAAAAAACTGGCCGGACATCTGGTCATCGTAGTGCTGCCCGGTATGCACGAGGAAGGGGGAAAAATCGGGATCACGATCGAGTGCGGCCACCAGCGGCGCCAATTTCATGAAATTGGGCCGCGCGCCAGCCACGCAGAGAATGCGGATGTTCATCGGCAATGTTCCGGCCGCAGAGTGGTCTTTTTCAGGATGCACAAGATGACTCGGAGGTTTGGCGCACAACGTCGATTACGCGCTGCGCGTTGTGGGTCCAGGTCAGGCCACGCCGCTCGATGGCCGCGCGGGCCGAGTCTCCCATCGCTGTGCGACGGGCTGGGTCGTCCACTAGTTCAGACAGCGCTTCGCGCATGCTGGCGGCATCGCGTGGAGTGAACAGCAAAGCTTCGGAACCGTCGACGAGTAACTCTGCCACGTTTTCCTGTCTTGGACCGACGATGGGCTTAGCCAACGCCATGTACTCGATGATTTTCATGGGACAGCAATAGTCGTTAGCGGCCGGCTGCACGGCGATGTCGATCATATCGAGGTAGGGCGGCACTTTGTGGTGCGGCACCGGTCCGGTAAAGATGACCGAGGAGCTCAGGCCGTTGTCCGCGACATATTGTTTGAGCTGCGGCATGGCCGGGCCGTCCCCAATCAGCAGAAGTGCAGCGCGGCCCCGCATGGCACCCGACTGGTGAAAAGCCTGCAACAGAATATCGAGCCCGTGCCAGTTCCGAAACCACCCTACAAACCCGATGATGACCTTATCTTTGAGGCCCAGGGAAAAGCGCAGGCCATCTGAATCGGTGGGAACCTGAAAATTCTCAAGATTCACGCCGTTGGACATGACGACGATGTTGGAAGGAGAAACGCCGGCTTCGGCCAGGATGCGTTTCAGTGGTCCGGAAACCGCGACGACCAGCGTGGCGCTGTTGCAAATCACGCGTTCGGTCCATTGGGCCAGGGGGAAGGAGCGAATATGGCCATCGCGCTTCTGTTCCAAAGCGAACGGCGAGTTCACCTCCAGCACAATCGGCACACGGAACAGGCGAGCCACGGCGACCCCGCTAAAATTGAACAGCGAGTAGCGCTCGTAAATCAGGTCCACTTTACGGCCGATCACCTTGGCAGCCAAAAACGGAATGCCCATCAGGTTATATAGCAATTGGAGGAAGTCATAAGCAAACGGAACGCGTTTCGCCAGCCTCTTCCAGAGCGCCTCGCCCGCGTCTCTAGCGGCATCATCCACGGCTGTCTCTGTGTCGACAAGCGCGACTTCCTCAACTTGATGTCCCAGGGCGCGAAACGCGAGGATCATCTCCCGGATGTGGATGCGTTGCGCGTCGGTGGCCCTTGTACGGTGGTGGTAGATGATTCGCACTGTAACTGAGTGGTTACCGGTCGGCCTTCTTCCACAGAACCGACTGACTGCGCGTGATTCCTCTGAAGAGTCCTACGCTGGACGCGAGCTGTCCGAATAGAAAATAGAAAGGCGTATCCAGAAATGGGCTCGTCCATCGCGTCAGCAGGCGCACGAGCGCTAACACAGCCAGCGCTACAAAACCAGCCAGGACAATGCGCGAGAGGGGCCGCTGCCAGGTGGCTGCCGCGAGGACCAGGCATAGTAAGCCCGACACTGGAGCTATCCACCGCAAGAATTTATGGGAAAGAAAGACGAGCCAGAAGCTAGGCGGACAGCGAACCGGCCAGGCGTTTCCTCGCAGTAAAGCCTGCGCGGCACCGGCGGCTATGCGAACCTTGCGGTGAAACTCCTCAGAAAGAGTGGCAGGCCCATTCTCCCATCCGATAGCTCGGGGCTCGAATACCACTCGCTTACCCTGGCGCACCACGAAAGTGGCAATTACGTAGTCGTCGATCAAAGTGTCGTTTGGGCATGGACGAAAGAGCTCGCGACGCAAGGCATACATGGCGCCATCGGCGCCGGCCATCGAGTAGAGCGCGGAGGCTCTTTCCTGCAGCCGCCACTCAAGGCCGTAATAGTTCGCTTCCGACGTTGCCAGCGGCTCGGTAGTATCCTTCAGATAAACCCTGCCGGAGACGCAGCCCACGGTCGGATCGGCGAAGCGAGCAACTAATCTGCGAAGTGCCTGCGGGTCCCATAAGACGTTAGCATCGGAGAGCGCCACGATCTCTTCGCTAAGTTCAGCGATGACTTCGTTCAGATTAGCGATTTTGCCGCGCCTTTCCAATCTCTCGATCAATTCCACGCCGCGGCCGGTATATTCGCGCGCGATGGAGGCGGTGGCGTCGGTCGATCCATCTGATACCACAACGATGCGCAGCTTCTCGCGAGGATAGTCCAAGGCCAGGCAGTTCTCGATCCTTTCGCGGATGATACGCGCTTCATTCAATGCGCAGATGACCAGCGCCGCTGTGGGGCATGTCGAAGCGGTTTCCTCTTGCTCCAGACGGCGTCTGTGCGGAATGATCCAGAGAAGAATAGCAGGATAAATTGCGAACGGGTAAACGAATTGCAAAATTGAAAGGAGGAGCAGGGCGTCGATCATCAATGTTGCAGGCGGAACTGCGTGTGCGCGTGCGATACCAACGATAGGGCCATTCGGTACTATGTTAGCGTATGACCCATGCCAGTTCGAAACTTTCAGCACTAATTCTTGCTCGCTCCCTCTGGATTATCCTGGGTAGCGTTTGCACGTTGGGGGCGGCCGCGCAGGAACCGGTCGTGAAGGTCCTCTATCCTCCTCCGGATGCCGTATTGCCAGTGGGTGGATTTCTGCAGACGTACCTGGCCGTGGAGACCAGTTTGGACTGCTTATGCCGCTATGCCGCAAGTGAAGTGGCGTTTGAAGGTATGACACCCTTCACGAATTCAAATGGTGGTAAGTACCACACTCATCACCTGGTGCCGGAGATAGGGAAGCAATATAAGTACTATATACGATGCCAAAGTGCGAATAACAACGTCAGCGCGCCGGCAGTCGCTTCCTTTTCGATGGCGGATTCGCCAAATGGCGTTCCGGCAAACTTGCTTGCCGTGGCGACATCACCGAACCGTGTTCTGCTCTCATGGACAGTTCCGGACAGCAAGACGACCGCGATCAAGATATATCGTGATGGAAGTTTAATCGGCCAGACGCCGGCGGGCTTTCGGAACTACGTAGACACGGACCTCCAACCAGAAACCACGCACCGGTATGCGGTGTCGGCCGTCATCGGACACGAGGGACCGAAAAGCCCGGAAGCCGTAGCCATCACTCTGCCGGAAAACGTAGATCACACGGCCTACCCACCCGCCATGCTGGAAAGTTTTGAAGAAGGGTTACGGATGTTGAATCCTGGATCGAGCGAAGCGAACCAACACCTGTGGCAACACGTGTGTGGGGATAATTCGCACCGAGCTTGTAGCCAAGGCAATCTCTCGATTACAACGGAAGACTCTCACGACGGCGGCTCAAGCTTGAAGTACGAGATGACGGATGTCGTGATGGGCAAGGCCACTCAAGCCAGCAGCGCGTACCTGAGGTTCCGCTCTATGACCGATGTTGATAACGCCCGCCACAATGCGCGCGAATATATCACTTCGGGGAAATGGAAGTTGGACACATACAATCGCTTGCGTTTCTGGATCAAGTTGCCACCGGCATTCGCGAAAGAATTCAAAGCCGGTACGGGCCAAGGCGATATGCAGTTTGGCACTTATATCCGAGCTTCTCACGGCAAGCTGAGTGGTGCGGGGGCGGAGGAATCAGGGCTCGGCGGCGGGCACTTTTACCACACATTCAACATCCCTTATACGGGCGTCTGGCACCAAGTTATCATCGACATGCACCCGACGCACGGACGCGGAGGCCAAGGCGGAATTGAGTGGGGCAATTCGTCGTATCCGACCGGTGAGAAAGGATTCAATTACTTTGACGCGCTTACCGTCTTCTACGTTGACGCAGGAGCTTATCATGCCCTGGCGGAGTATCCGGCAGATTTCTACTTTGATGACTTTGAATTCTACAAAGATACTAACCCGGAAAACGTGGACCAAATATTCAGCCTGAATGGCGTATACGTACCCGCCGATCATCGCATTTACGTTGGCTGGGGTCATCCGAAAGACGATGGCAAGACGAAGTACGAGGTCAGATATGCGTTCGAGGATATCTATTCCTTACCGAACAAGTTTGATAGTGCGATGCGAGCGCCTCGGGGTACAGTGTCTCCGCCCGGAAGTGCGTACAACATTATGGAGTACTCAACTACGGGTATTAACGTCGCGGGACATGACGTCGTCTATGTCGCGATCAAACCTCTGAATTCGACTCTATTTCGGCAAATTGCCCTGCCGGTACACGGACACTCAGTCGAGCCGCGGGCAGGAGAGGCACCGCATAACTGAGGAGTACAGCAAAACGAAAAAGGCGCGCTCAGGCTACCGGTTCGAATGACCTCGCCTGCGACACGGGTGACGCAACGAACTGGCGATGCCATTGGTCGAACACGAGCAGCGCGTAAATCTGTTGGCTGCGATCCTGGGTTTGATGGACGGAGAGAAGCCGTTCGATTTCCTGGCGCGAGAAAATACGAGTTATAGCGCCTTGGGTGGCTAAAAGTGTTTCGCGCGCGAATCCGGCCAGGTCTTCGCGGAACCACGACTGCGTCGGCACGGGGAATCCGCGCTTTTCGCGGTGCACGATTTCACGCGGCAGCAATGGCTCGACCAGTTTTTTCAGGAGGTACTTGGGCGTTTTCCCGCGAAGCTTCAGATGGGCGGGGAGGCGCATGCCGAATTCCACGAGTTTGTGATCGAGGAAGGGAACCCGCAGCTCAAGCGAGTGCGACATACTCATGCGGTCGGCTTTGACCAAGAGGTCATCGGCGAGCCAGGTCTTCAAATCGAGGTAAGACATGCGCGCCAGCGGCGTGAAGTTGCGGGAACGCTCGTAGGCGGCGCTGACCCCTTCGCCTACGGGCTCCGTTTCGTGAATGGACGGCAACAAGCGCGCCGCCTGCTCGCGAGTGAACGCGCTGCTAACGCCACCGTACCGCATCTCCAAAGGACGGCCCAGCATGGCGGCATATTTTCTGAACTTTCCGTCTGGTGCGAATTGCATTAAGAGCGAACCTGCAAGGCCGGCCAACGGCAGCCGGTTCAGCTTTTCGAAAGTGAGCATGCGCGGGTACGACGGATATCCGGCGAAAATTTCATCCGAACCCTCTCCGGAAAGAGCCACTGTCACTTTCTTGCGAGCGAACTGTGACAGGTAATAGAGAGGGATGGAGGCTTCGTCGCCCACTGGCTCGTCCATGTTCCACACAATTTGCGGTAGGGAATCCCGGAAACGGGACGCCGTCAGCTCGAGCGGGTAATGATCTGTGCCAAAGTGATCGGCCACAATTTTTGCATATCCCAGCTCGCTCTCCTTGGTGTTGTAGCCGATGGAGAACGTCTTAATATCGGAGATGCCGAGCTTGTGCATGAGGGCGACGACTGAGCTCGAGTCGAGCCCGCCGGAGAGAAACGCGCCGAGCGGCACGTCGGCGATGAGATGACTCTTCACGCAGCCCTGGAGCAAATCCGACAGTTCTTCAAGAGCTTCCGGCTCCGAGAGATTCCTCGGTTCCTCGAGCGGCACGTCCCAATATTGCCGGATCTTCACCTGGCCGTGATGGAGAGTGATGGTATGGCCAGCCTGCAGCTTCTTCACTGATCGCAGCATCGTGCGCGGGCCCATCACATAGCGATGCAACAGATATTCGGTAAGTGCCGTTTCATCCAGGTCGCGGCTCAATTGCGGAAGCTGGAGCAGGGACTTCATCTCAGAAGCGAACGCGAAACTCTCCCCATCGAGGTAGTAGTAGAGAGGCTTAATGCCCAGCCGGTCGCGTGCTACGAAGAGCGTCTGCCGTTTTGTGTCCCATATCGCAAAAGCAAACATGCCACGCAGGTGATCCACGCAACGTTCCCCGAACTCTTCCCAAGCATGGACAATGGTCTCGGTGTCCGAACGCGTGCGAAAGCGATAACCACGGGCGATCAATTGGTCCCGCAGCTCCATGAAATTGTAGATCTCACCGTTGAACACCAGGAAAACCGTGCCGTCCTCGTTAGACATGGGCTGATGTCCACCAGAAAGATCGATGATGCTCAGGCGATTGAAGCCGAGGCCGACATGGCCGTTGGTCCACAGCCCTTTGTCGTCCGGTCCGCGGTGAACTTGGGCGGCACGCATGCGATCCAAGACGGCTTCGTCTACGGGACGAAGGGGATCGAAATGATGGAGGCCGTTAATTCCGCACATATCAAAAAAGTGGCGTTAGAAGCATGATTCTTCAATTTTAGCCGGTCGGAGCGCGGCAACCCGTTGAACCGCCTGGCGCATTACGGTGAGAACCTCATCGGCCACGTGTTCCCATGACCGTGCTTGCCCCCACGTCGCGATGTCCGAACGGTTCCAGGGGCGCTGCAAGGCGTCACCCAGTGCAATCGTGAGCGCACCTTGGTTTCTGGCGGGCACAACCAGCCCGTACCGCTCGGAAGGAATCATATCCGGCACGCTTCCCACAGCTGACGCCACCACTGGAGTTCCGCAGGCGAGCGCTTCGTGGACCACATTGGGCCAGCCCTCGGTGTAGCTCGCAAGACAAAGGACGTCGGCGGCGGACGCTAGTTCTGCCAGAGATTCACGGTTCACCCATCCAGCGAAACGGACGCTCGATTCTAAGCCCAGACCGGAGACGAGTTGCCGCAGTTCGCGATCGTAGGGGCGGCCGCCGTGCGCCACGCCTCCGGCAACAACGGCTTGGGCCGCGACACCGCGCTTGGCTAACTGGTGAATGGCCTGGATCACCATATGGTGTCCTTTGGCCTCGATCAGCTCACCAGCGGAGAGAATGACCTTGGCGTCGGCAGGGATGCCATGTTTCGCCCGGCACACTAGGTGATCGCGGGTATGAAATGTGCTGGTATCGATACCGTTGGGGATGATGGAGACGCGGTCGCGGCTGGCGCCAAGTTCCATGGCAAAATCGGCTAGCGGGCGTGAGACGGCGACGATGTGGCTCGCGCGGCGTACAGCCCATGCGATACAGGCGCGGCGAGGGCGCGATTGACTGAAAACCGGTTCACTTCCGCGCAACGTGATGGTAAAAGGACAAGCCAGGGCACGCGAGACTAAGGCCGCGACAACGCCCTCAGGATAGGCAAAGTGAGCATCGATCACATCAAACGGGAAACGGCGATGCAGCCGGGTGAGTGGCCACAGCAACCTCAAAAACAGCGCGGCCGGAGTTGCTGGCGTGCCGCCGGGTGGATAGAGCCAGCTCGGACGAAGAACCTCGAGTGGCCCTTCCTGGCATGACTGCGGTATGGATGCTCGTCTGAGCACTCTTCTCAACTGGTAGTCGATCACCGGAAGAGGAGCGATCACCTTTACGTTCTCGAGGCGCGCCATATGCGCCAGACGGTCTCGAACGAAAAGCCCGAGGCCCGGATCGAGCGAGCTCGGATAGACGGTACTTAGGCTAAGGATATTCAAGCGACGGATCGCGCCGGTTTGGGGGGAGGAGGTAAGAAGCGTTTCGACCGGTGGGTTCATGCGCTCAAACCGAGCAACGGCCACTCGACGAGCGTGGCTCCCCAGGAGTAACCCACGCCGAAACCGACCAGCATAGCCTTGTGGCCGTTCCGCAAACGCTTCTGCTCCCAGGCATCTTTCAGCGCGATCGGAATCGTGGAGGAAACTGTATTGCCGCACGCGCTGAGATTGATCAGGAACTTTTCATCCGGGATGCGCAACTTTTTGCGCAGATGCTCCAGCATGTATTGGTTTGCCTGGTGAAAAACGAACATATCGATATCCGGCAATGTGAGCTGGGTGCGACCGAGGAGCCGGGCGACGCAATCGGGTATGGCTTTCAGCGTGAAATTGAAGATCTCGGGACCGTTCATGTACAGGTTGTCCAGGCTGCGCTGGTTTCCGTTGTCGTCGCTAACAACGTGCGCAGTGTCCGGGGACGCGGGCTGGCGCATGCCTCCCGCAGGTACGATGAGGTTGGGCCCGCCCTTGCCATCGGTGCCGAATATGTAGGCTCCGGTGCGCGGAACGGCTTCGTCAGAACTGGCCTTCAGCAAGGTCGCGGCCGCGGCATCACCGAAAAGAGTTCGCACGCTCTTGTCCCGGGGATGGATGAATTTGCTGTAGGTCTCCGCCATGATCAAAAGCACCGTAGAAGCCTGGCCAGTTTGGATCAGGCCCTGGGCCAGACCCAGGCCGTACACAAAACCGGAACAGCCCAGATTGAAATCGAGCGCCCCAGCGTGTGTGGAGATTCCCAGACGATCTTGCAAGATACAAGCCGTTGTAGGCAGGAAATAGTCAGGGCTCTGGGTACACAACAGCAGGTAATCAACTTCGGCCGGAGAGCACGCGCCACTCGCGAAAAGCTTCTGCGCGGCTTGAAATGCCAGGTCGGAAGAGGTTTCCTGCGTAGAAGCAATGTGGCGTTCATGGATGCCGGTTTTGCCTTGGATCTTCTCCACCGGCCAATCGGGGAACTCTGCCGCCAGATCCTGGTTGGAGACGACCTTTTCCGGAAGATAGTATTCAATCGCTTGGATGACCGCGTTCATCGCGTTTCACTCCGTTATTGGGCGGTGTATCCGCCATCGACGGGCAGCACCGCGCCGGTAATCCACCGCCCCGTCCCGGCTAGAAGAAACGCCACCGCATACGCCACATCGAGCGGCTCACCCAGACCGAGCGGCTGAGCCGCTACCAGGGCGTTCAACTGCTCATCAGTGAGAGATCCGCGCGTGGCTTCGTACATTTCGGTGCGAACATAAGCCGGCGCGATACAGTTGACCCGAAGTCCCGCGCTGGCGAGCTCGAGCGCTGCGGAACGGGCGAAAGCGGCCAGCGCGCCCTTGCTGGCGCTGTAGGCTGTTCGCCCCGCCGCCCCAACTACACCGGCCACGGAGGATATCAACACAATGCTGGCGGTTTGCCGGTGGATGCGTTTTCGTGCGAACTCTTTAGTCAACGCGACCGCCGAAAAGTAATTGACACGCATGACCTGCTCGACCTCGGCCATGCCGAGTACGCGAAGCGGCGCAAGCGACCCAATGCCCGCGCTGTGCACGAGGCCATCCAACGGCCCGCCTTGTTCCACAACCTTGGCGATCCATCCGGGGATGGCGTCCAGGTCCGCAAGATCGAAGACCATGGCATGGTGCCCACTGCCTTCGAGGCTGTCAGTGGTCTCCTGCAGGCGGTTGGCGTTGCGGCCCACCGCGACGATGGTGGCTCCGAGCTGGCTCAACAAGCGTGCCGTAGCCCGCCCGATGCCCGACGAGGCGCCGGTTACCAGGATGGTTCTGTTTTCGAGCGTTAGCGGGTTGATCACGCCTTCTGCCGCAGAATCAGATTCGCCAGGTCATTGATGGTCCGGCACTCGGGAATATCTTTGGCGGGAACACTGACACCGTATTCGGTGTCAGCCATGGCGATGAATGCCAGGACGGCGACCGAATCCCAACCCTCGAGCTGATCGAGTGCTTGGTCCGGCCGCACCGTTCCAGGAGGCACATCCAGAGCTTCATCCAGTTTTGCGCAGAAGGCGTTTAGGTCCATGTTGGTGTCAGGTGAGAAAGGGATCGGTTGGGTTCCCGAGAAAAAAGGCGTCGGAATCAATGAATTGGACGTACAAGGGCGGTGTATTGGCAAAATTCGATTCGGGGTCGAACAACAAAATTGGTTTCACATTCCGCATTTTAAAGCCTTCCTCACTCAGGAGGCGAGACAGCCAAGGAAGTGATGATGCCGCGGTGATCTCACAGGTCTCGGGTGATTCCGCGGCGGTGCGCGCTGCGATTCTGAATGCCGCTTCCCACGCGGATTGGTCTTCGGAGCCGACGTACAGATCGGCGATCCTGCATTGGCCGCCTAGCTGGCTAAGGACAAAATACCCCGACGCTTCTCTATTACGAAGCAGGTAGAAGAGGCTGCATCGAGCGGTGGGGCACGCCAGGAAGTAATTCATTGCATCGGACGATTTCTGTGTCCGGCAACATATGGAAAGCGAAACTTGCATAGACTCGAATCGGGAGTCGGCCTGCGAGACGGGCAAGGCCGACCAGCCGGATTCCACAGGCAGTGGGCGCAGACTCCATAGCGTGTTCCGGCCCAGTCGTGCCAGGTCCTTCCAGCGGGAGGCGCGCGGCCGCAACCGGAACTGTTTCCAGGGTCTCACCACGCGGGCGTAGACTTCGAGGCTGCCATGCGGCCTGAACTTCAGCTTAGGCAGCACGCGCCGGGCGTGCTCGCTACCGCCAACAGCGATAACGGTTCCGGCGAGTTGCATCAAGTGCTGGTAGATGAAGGCGCCCGCACCGGGAGCCGCAGGACTTGCCGCCCAGTCGATCAGATGGCAGGATCGGATTTTCCGTTGGCCAGCCGTAAACATCATGGGCCACACACATACGTGCGCTACCACCTGCTGTTCCTGTTTCACGACGTAGCTGCGGGCGCCTTCCCAGTCGCGGCGGTCTGCGAAGAACTTCCATTCGAGAAATCGGGGATGCAGAACGGCCGGCGACAGGTTCTCTGCGAAGATGGACGCCAGGAAACGCGTGACACCGGGCAGGTCTTGGCGGGCGGCGGGTATTACTGCAAACGGCGCGGAACTCTTTGTCGAAGCCGGCATTAGCATATCTTCCAAGTGCCCAGGGAGCTCTCGATGCTATGATAAGTCAACTGGTCCACGCGTAGATCGGAAATGGGGAAAAAGGAATTTCTTGCTAACCTTCTCTATCACTCGGGCTTGATCCATCCCGCGGCACGGCTGGAACGCAGCCGGATCCTCGTACTGAATTACCATCGCATTCGCGCTGCCGGCGAGCCCATCGAGTCTCCGTTCGACGACGGTGTGTTCGGTCCGACGCAACCGGAATTCGAGCGGCAGATAACGTGGCTGAAGAAGAATTTTGATCTGGTTACGGAATCTGAGTTACTGGAGTTAGTTAACATATCGGGCGCGCGCAGGGGCCGTTACGCCACGATTACTTTCGATGACGGTTATCGCGATAACTACGATCTCGCTTGGCCGGTCCTCCGCTCGCACTCGGTGCCGGCGATTTTCTTCATATGCCCGGGCCTGATGGAGAGCCGGCGGCTCGGCTGGTGGGACGTGATCGCTTACCTGGTGAAGAGGTCTAGAAAAGCCGCGATCACAATTCTGGGGGACACTCTGCCGCTCGGCAGCCGAAAGCGGGAGACAATTGCTCGGTTGCATGACTGCGTCAAACTGCGTCCGCGATTGGAAACACATAATCTTCTCGATGAGCTGGCCGTGGCGTGCGATGTTTCATTTCCAGATCGAGCGGTGCAGGATGCACAGCTGATGACTTGGCAGCAAGTGCGCGAAGTGAACGAGCGCGGCGTGACTATTGGCTCGCACACTTACCGGCATCCCGTGCTGGCAACGCTCAGCGAAAAGGAACAACGCGAGGAAATGGAGAAGTCCAAGCAAGAACTCGAACGCCGCTTGGAACGCCCGGTTCGCACGCTGGCATACCCGGTGGGAGGGTACCAGCACTTCACCGCCGCATCCATGCGGATTGCCCGTGAATGCGGCTATGCGGGTGCGTTTTCCTTTCAAACTGGCGGAAACGTTGCCGGCGACATCCATCCCTACAACATCCGGCGCCTCGCCGCCTCGGCTCAATTTGATCCTCTATTCGCCTGTAGCGCGGTAATGCCGCGGGTCTTCACGTGGTCGCGCCCTTTGCCGGCGTCGCATCGTTCGGTCTGCTGAATTAACTGCGGAAGCAAATTCAGTCTGCCTCGCTCTCCACAAAGGCATCGGTCGCGGCCGCACGAGCGTGTAAGTGCATGGCTGGACGAGGACGGGCCAGCCGGTTTTCGAGGCGCCGCCGCAGGCTTAGAAATGGTCTTTCGACCAGATAATAGGAGGCGATGGCGGCCAGAAATGCCAGCGACAAATTGAGCGGGAAACGGTTGATGACCGCGTCTGAGAGGCGGTAAAGAAACGGTTCTTGCCAAAGGTAAAGCGAGTAACTCAAGACTCCGACAAAGACCATAGGCTTCCAATTGAGGAAGCGCCCGAACGGGCTCGCGTGATGCCGCACACACCAATCAATCAACAGAGCGATCGCAATATTGAGCACTGTCTGGCCAATCAAACAGGAGACCAGGAGCAGGGGCGGCCGGGATGCGTAAAGCAACGCCGCGCCCAGCGCCGCAAGAACGGGCACCAGCAGAAAAGCTTGAGACTTTTGAAATTTCAGATATGCCGGTTGGGCCCACAACCATGTCCGAATACCCGCTAGCACGCATCCAGCCGCCAAAGCGTCGGCATTCGTCTGGAAGCCCGTACCAATATTCCAGCGAAGATCAGGCGTCAGATACCACATGCCGAAACGCGCAAGAGGAGCCAGCACCAGCACGCTGGCAGCAAACCACAAACCGCGGCGCGGACGGAGAAACAGGAGAATAGCCGGCCAAATGAAGTAGAACTGCTCCTCGACCGAAAGAGACCATAGATGAATCAGGTACCAGGGACGCACTCTCTCGTAGTTCACCGTGTAAGTAGCGGCGTGCATGAAGTCACGCGGTGCGAGAGCCACGAAACCGCTCCAATACAACAGGAACATGACGAGAATGTAGGTGTAGGCGCACGGGAAGATACGAAAAGTTCGACGGAGATAAAACATCTTAAGGGAAATCGTCTTTGTGGCCGTGAACTCCTGGAGCAGAAGTGTTGTAATCAGAAATCCGGAGATGACAAAGAAGACCCTGACGCCGACATTTCCCAAGTCTCTCCGCAAAGCTACCAGACTGACGAAGTATCGGGTTCCGCATACATGCGCAAAAAGCACCATGCCGATCGAGAGTGCGCGGAGGCCATCCAACGAGGCGATCCGCCCTTTACCCTCTCGGAGTGCTTCCGGACTGGCACTCATTGCGATCCTTCCTTTCTGACCAACAAACAAGTGAGCTGGTGCAAACTGTCTCTGTCGGTCTGTAAGGCAGGCTTCAGCGTGTCGCCGACTGTCCAGAATTCCCCGGAGAACACGCGCCAGTACTCTTGTTGCACGATATGAACGCCGGGTGTGCCAAACCAACGGTCTAACTCACGGCGCGAGTAAATCTGAGCCACAAACGGCAACTCCCGGCCGTACCCAGCGTCCGGCAGTGCGTACGCATTCGCGACGTATTTCCCCTCGTTGTAGGGAAACGTGAGGGCTAAGTAACCGCCTGGATTCAAGGCCCCGAGCATCGATGCGACCGCGGCGTCATGCGCATGAACATGTTCGAGCACGCTGATGCAAGTTATCAAGTCGAACTTCCCAGAAATGCCTTTGGTTGCATCTTCGTCTTTGATATGAAAATGCCGGTTCACCATTCCGGCCGGCCAATAGTCGGTGACATTGTCGATAGCCGTTACCACGGGCCCGCAGGTCCGTATCAGGCTTGGCAGCGCGCTCTCCCCGGTGCCAACATCCAACACAGTCTTGGGGCAGGCAATGCGGATCGCTTCAAACGTGAAACGATATTCGATCGGGCGCTCGTTGATTCGGCGAAACTTCTGGGTGTCATATTCCGACTTGGTGATGGCGCGGCAATAGGTTCTTCCCGCTGAGTGAATCACGGCTTTCAACGCCCTAGTCATTTACGCTCTCGCCCCAGCTACGACGAAACGTTCCCCCAACGCCCACAGCCTCTGACGTTCCTCATGTGTGAGACCGACTACCATAATCAGAGTGACTCCCAGCAGCGCCGCGAGTATGACCTGAGAAAAGAGAACAGACCACGCAACGGGTGGATACACTCCAACCATCCATCGGGTCAAAATGAAGATGACGCCACCACACAGAAAAGGCCGTCCGAGTCCCTTGATCCCGTACTCCCTGAGCGGGATGTGATACGTCCTGAGAACGTATGCGGGTAGCAAGCCTGCTTGTGATATGATTACCGGAATCATCGTACCTAATGCAACTCCCAAAAGCCCATACCAACGCACCAGGATAAGGCTTAGGGTTAGATTGGCGCACGCCTCGCCGATAATAAGCCACATTAAATAGCTCTGATTTCTAGTCGCAAGGAGGAGCTGCCACGATATATTTTGAAGCAATCGCGGAAAGCTGGCGCCCAAAAGAACCATCATGACAATGTCACTGCGATAGGTCAAAGGACCGGATACGTATGCTGGTCCTAACCAGAGGCGGATAAAGTCTTTACCAAACACAAGTAAATACGCCGCTGCACTAGTAGCTAATAATCCTGCCAATCGTACGCCCAGTAGATAAAGTCGCTTTAACTCGCTGTCTTCGCCTCGCGAATCCTCGTGTGTTAAATGTGGAGTGAAAGCTCGAGTGACAGCTAAAATTGCGTCTGAACAATACTGCACAAGTGTGCTGCCGATGCTGAAGAACGTAATCCACTTGACGCCGAGAAAAATTCCTACTACGAAAGAGTCTGTGCGATAGTTGATTAACATAGCAATATTAATCAACGCGTTCTTGCCTCCATAAGAAATCAACTCTTGGAGCTGTCCTAACCGGAAAAAGCGTCGCGCGGGAAATGGTGCCCCTACTCGCTTGGACGCGATGATACCTGCCACCCAGCTTAGAATGCGGCCGGATGCCACCACCATCGCTAGGCCAACCATCCCACTAGCGTGCTTAATTACAATCCAGGAAGCGATGGCAACCAGAATCCGAACACTCACTTCATTGGCATTCACGATGTCCATTCGCCTGTGGCCAATCAGCGAGGCATTGAAAACTGCCATGGGAAAGCTGACGCCGATGGTCAAGCTCATGATCAGCAGAGCGCTGCGGATCTCATTGAGGTTTACGCCTCGGGTATCAAATATGTGAGGAAAGGCGACGATCAGCGCGCACCCAATGGCCATTACAACAAGTCCCATGCCTGTCAGGGTTATTAGCGCCGTCGAGAGCGTTTCGCGAACACCTGAACGGTCGTTCTTCCCGAGATATCGCGCAACATAATGGCTGACTGCACCGCCGATTCCTACATCCAACAAGCCGTAGTAACCGATTAGGTCTGCCACCAATGACCAGACTCCGTATCGTGCATCGCCCAAACCATGGATCAGAACAGGAGAAATCAGGAAGGCGGTCGCCGCGGAGACGAGATAGCCCCCAAAGTTCGCAAAAATATTAACGCTCAGGGTTGCGCCTGTGTTGGTTTTGGATGTTACTGTCGGCAAAGGGCGCTTCTCCTATGGCAGAGCACTATCTTTTGCTCACCGTAAAGTGTTTCGCTCAGCCAGGAGCCGGAGAAATAGTGCTTCGTAATCGGCGGTCATCTTGGCGACCGAGTAATCCCGTAATACGGACGCTCGTCCTCGGTCGCCGAGCACGCGTTTGTTGCCAGACTCGAGGGCCTGCAGCATCGAAAACGCGAGTGCAGCCGGTTGGGCCGCGGGACACAGCCAGCCACAACCGGCGTCTTCCACCAGCCGGATGACGCCCCCCACGCTGGTGGCGACAATAGGTAGACCAGCTGCCATAGCTTCTAGTACGGTAAGTGGCAAACCCTCACTGAGCGACGACATGACGAAAGCGTCCAGTTCGGCAAGAAACTCGGGTATGTCCCGGCTAAAGCCGCGAAAACGCACGGACTGATGCAAACCCAACAACTGAGCTTGTTTTTCCAACTGAGGTCTCAGTTCTCCGTCACCGAGAATCTCCAGTCTGCAATTCGGACGGCTACGTACGACAGCAGCGAAAGCCTCCAGCAGCGTCTTCTGGTCCTTAACCGGAACAAGTCGACCGACCGTGCCAAACACAAATGGGTTAGCGGTCGGGCGCGGTTTGATGCGCAGAAACTTTTCTAGCTCAATACCATTGTTGATGACGGTGGTCTTGTGAGTCTCCAGCATGTAATGGCGGCGAAGAGTTTCTCCGACGATCGGGCAGACTCCCACTAAACGGTCGGTCATCAGGCAAGACATCCAGAAGACCGTTTTCGCCCAACCTGGCATATTCAACGTGCTGATTCCATGAATGGTGCTCACCACAGCACGAGCGCCGCCGAGACGCGCTGCCATCGCACCGTAGTGGTTCACAAGTGGGTTGTGAGTGTGCACCACATCGATCTTCCAATCCTTTATGCGATCGGTAAGCGTTCGAAGGGTTCTGACAGAAAAGCCATCGTCTTTGAATAGTGGAACTAACTCTATGCCGGCGTTTTGGAACTCCGACTCCGATAGGGGCATGTTACCTAGATGACGAAGACAGACAACGCGCACAGTTGCGCCACGTCCTCTAAGGTTTAATGCCAGGCTTGCAGCCATACGTTCGGCTCCGCCGGTGTCCAGAGAATTGACAAGTTCGACGATATTCAAGTGACGGTTCTTTAGGAACGCTTGAGCCAAGTGTTGCTGGGCACTGAGGCGCCATTTCGCGACGGGAGCATGCCGATGTTCTTTTTTGGTTCCGATAGCACCATCGCCACCGCCCAAGCGTGCTTCCGCACCCACGGTAGCCTTCTGAAAAGCGCCTGGTCCAAGCTGTTGAGCTGTCGCACGATTCGGGGAAACCAACTGAAACCGCTAAATAACACTGCTAGTAGCGATGTCAGATGAAAGTATGAGATATCCACGCATCCAAAGTAGCCCGATGCCTTTATAAAATCGGCGCTCAACAGTGGATGTTCGTCCACGCTCCTCATTCCTGGCGTCAGCCTGCGGTACAAGTTAATCAACGGGTTGTGTCCGAGCGGTTCCAAGAAGACCGCCGTACCCTCAGGCCTTAACGTCCTGGATAGCTCGGCGAAACAACGGTCAAGTTCGAGATGATGCAGAATACCATTACCGCAAATCAAATCGAAGCTGTTGTCGGAAAAAGCGAGCAACTCAGCGTTCATTACCGAAAAGCTAGCTTGAGACAAACTTCTTTCCTTCGAGGCATCTCGATTCTTCCTGATCGCCACCGGGGACAGATCGATTCCCGTCACCGCACCATCCTTGGAAGCGATAAACAATGCGTGACTGTCCGGGCCGCAGCCATACTCCAGGACGCGCTTTCCCACGCAATGCCCAGCCAAGTAGTCGCGATAGAATGCTTTACTGGTCTGATGCGTTATGGAGTAGAATTTGGCAGCTGACTTGCGTGAGTCTTCGGAAAAAGTCTTGTCATGAAAATCCATTTCACGCTGGTATCGCGAGTCATTCATACCAATCCCTCTCATTCTGAGTGTGCAAGTGAATCACTTCGCTACTGCCGAAATACCAGTGTCCATGAGCTCAGTGGTCAAGTCCTTCTGCTCCACTGCGGGCAGCCCGCACTCGATCATGTACCAGCTTGCAGCACACATCAAGAACATATACGGAATATCCATTCGTTGGCACGAGTAAAAAGTGCTGCCAAAAGCAAAAACGATGAGTGAATCGCGAATCGCAAGAGGAATCGACTCTATGGCAGTACCACGGTCTCGCATTCTCGCGGCTGACTTCGATAACCAGATAATCGCGTAGAGCAGGAGACCCACATATAATAGAAATGCAAAAATGCCAGAATCAACCAGCATCTGTAGATAGCTGTTGTGAGCCACGTGGGTGTTCTCCTCTCCCATGTAACGGGATGCCAGATATGCGTAATTGAACCCCCCAAATCCTACTCCAAGTATTGGATGGTCGCGCCACATAGCTAGCGCAGTCTTTGCATGCACGATTCGAGATTCGGCAGATGCCTCCTGCTCGGGAACGCGGAGAGTTTCCATGCGCTTCACATACATATCGTGTACCAAATAGATCGCACCAGCTGCAAATAAACCCATTACAGCAATTGTTCCAATCTTGTACTTGGAACGTCGAAAAATAAGAAGCAAACCCAGCGCCATCGATAGTGAGCCTCCACGTGAACTCGACATCACGATGCCGGCGATACACGCGCCTATGAGCCCGAGCAGTATCCATTTCATGACTCGTGATGAGACCAGAGCACGACAGTGCCAGCACAGCGGTAACAACATAGCCAAAGCAAGCGCCACAAAGTTATTATCCGCTAACATGTCACCGTATCCTGCGGCCAGCTCCACACCGCCATGTATCACACCGTACACACCGAACTTTGCGCCCACAAAGCCAAGCGATAGAACAATTACCAGAAGAAGTGTCCGTAAATCGCTTTCAGTTGTTATGAGTATCGGAATAAGCAGTAAGACAAGAATCATCTTAATGTATATGCCGTATCGCTCGTAGGTAAGCTCAGGGACGACAGCAAAGAGAACCGACGTTGCGATTGGAATTTGGAGAAGCAAGAGCATTCGACTGAAGGGATTCTTGAAGAGCGCCAGGGTTTGCTGAATGTAAGGAATGGTCCCTAGCCCGGTCGTTACGGCGAGGAGAAGCGAAAAAGGGTACTTCGCCTCTGCAAACGCCATTATGTCCGGTCTCATAAGTGCGTACCAGACATAACCGTAGAGACCGATGCGTGGCCTCACGAGCGCCACTAAACAGATGATGCTGGTAATGAAGACGAAGATGACTTCCCGAATGCCCATAGGGTCGCCAAGGATGGAACGGCGAACTTGTGACGGAACGTAAGACTGGTTTCAGAGATAGTGGAATCTAGTCATCAAGGTCCGACTTGACATACTCCAGTCAACGCGGCGTTGATCACCCGCTGTACGTCAACTAGATCGCAAGTACCATCGTGATCCGGATCCACAGTACAGGGAATCAAGTTTTCGTACGCATCAATTTCAAGCTGGACGTCTATGATATTAACAACTCCATCGCCGTTCACGTCGCAACTCGAGAGCAACCCCGTCTGAAAGGGCTCGGCTTTGGGCGTAGCGCCCATTGAGATCTCGGCGAAGTTTTTGTTCTCTTCGGTGCTTACTACGGTCCCAGCGCTCGTCCAGTTCGCGTTCCCAGTGCCCGGTATTGAAATGGCTGGGTAAGCGCTTACGTTAAACGATGTCGTCGAGTTCTCGTTGGCGTCGTATTTTCCATCGGGCACTCCCGGGCAAGAGAACACCATGGACTGCGGTGTGGGAACGCTGGTGACACGGTAGTTCACGACTGCGTCTTGGCCGAGCTTGGCGTTAGTGGATCCGTAGACCGCTATCGTCCATCCGGGCACAATTCCATGGGAGACGTTCAAGCTTACGGTGCAGGTACCGCTTGTCGCAGTGATGTTAGTGAGCGTACCCGGAATAGCTGAAAGCGAGGTGGGCTGAGGAGTAAATCGGTACCAAATCTGGCGTGGTAGTGTGTCTTGAATAGGGACGTTAACCTGATTTGCGGCCGTGTTTCCTCCGACCCCAGCCACCGTTACGTGGTCCCCCGCATTCATACTCAAGTCCACGCCTGTCACAAGCCAGATGGGAGATTGTCCCTGACCGCTGGCCGACAAAAGGCCGATTGTCGGGCGAATACCAAACCAAATATTTGGTTGCTGCGCCATCGGAGCAGAGGCGTATGACACTCCCACATATGCCGAGTCCAAATTGGACACAGAATCGGCAGTGGAGCAGACCGTTGTGCCATTCTTGCACAAGCCGGTCGAGAAACCGGCAACTTTCAGAGAGTTGGCTGTCGAGTACCGAACTTCATAGCGGACGGGGACGCTCTTCGGTCCGCTCCAATTGAGCTCGTAGCCGGCATCCCCCGTGGCGAATCGCGATGGAACCGCTTGTATGTTTCGGCTAGCGATTAGTTCTTCTGGTTCGCCTGTGGCAGTATCAAGCTCAATTGGTCCAACATCAAACGTCTCACCACTGTAATCAATACCTTGAATACTATCGGCTAAATCAATGTACCAGGTACCAAGTGCATCAACGTAGTGAATCGGAGTTCCCGCCCATCCCCGATACGGAAAGCCATTGTATGATGCGTCATTACCCCAGTTAAAATAACCATTTGCTCCTTCAACGTGAGTAAAATCTACGTTGAATTCTACCTTCTGCCATACGCCCGCATAACTGTTACCGCTGTTGGCGTAGTGATAGCTATGCGTCAGCTTGTTCGTGCTATTGTCCGACGAAGATAACCAGTAAGTCCCGTTTTGCAAGTTGGTGGCAGTCGTACCGGTCGCAAGCATGTTAATGTTTTTCCCGAATCGTATCCAGTAGCGGATACGATTCAGTGTCGGAGAAAACACGCCGCTTTTGATGTAATTCTGGACTGTCGCTTGCGGATATATGTATCCCGTCTTAGTTCGAGTGCGAATGAATACATAAGGAGCGACAGGCCAATTGATATAGAGCGTGGGTGTGGTTCCGGTGTACGTGCCGTTCGCGACCCCGGCCGGGGCCCGGACAGTGATCTGCCTGTGGTCCGGGGTGATCGACTGAACTACGTACGATTGGTTGAGCGTGTTGTTGCTCATGTTTCTCACCCAAACAAGTGAGTGCAAACCAATTTGCCGATTTGTTCCAGGTGGTGGATCATCGGGGAATGGCGCAGTGAGCGAAACCGTCGCAACCCCGCCGGCCACCGAAAAGGTCTGGATCCCTTGGTGTAGGCCTGGATATTTTGCATTCTCAGGACTACTGAACCCGCGCCCGCAGCCGATATCGTCGCTCAGATCGGGGCACCCCGGAACTGTTACTCGAAGGAATCCCTCTTGCGGCTGGTCGGTAAGGCTCCAGCTCTCGGCCAAGTTGACGCTGATCATGGCTGAGCCCCAATCCAAATTCGCTCGTCGGACAGCGAGATTCTGGCCGTCAAATGTCGTTCCTGTCGAATCAAACGGAATACTGATTTGAGTCGAGTTGATGATCGTGACCGGCCAGTTTTGCCCGGTTACATTGATTCTCGACCAAGTTCCGGTTCCGCCCTCTATGTAGATCTGCGTTCCCTGTGGATAACCGTGAGGAGATGAGCACGTAAATACAGTAGGGTTACCCGTCACCGCGGCAACAAACGTGGGGCAGGTCCAGTCCTCAAGCACTACCGGTTGGCCGGCTAGCGAAGCAGTAAACAGCGGCGCAAGAATTAGAAAGGCGAGTTTTTCACAAGTAATAGTCGAACAACACCTTACCTGTAATTCCATGAAACTGAGCTCCAAGCTTTCACTTATAGTAATGCGGTTACGAAAGTCGGACAACACTGCTCTTGGGGAGTCCTGTGCCCGTCCCATTAGTACTCTTACTAAAGTTATGCCTGCTTGAGAATGTGCTTGCTCGCGGCCGGGGGCAGGTTATTAAACCACACTATCACAAAGGGGGGCTTTGACCATGTTAATTCGATTGCCGCACGATCTCAGATTCTGAGCCTGATGTGATTGCCAGGGAGAGGAGCTACCGCGCGCGACCTGTGATCTGCAAGCAGCTAACGGAGCAGCAGGCAGTCATCGCGGGTCGATGGTGAAAGACTTACAACGCTGCCTTGCGACGCGTCTCGGCATCGCCGCTTGAGTCCTCAATTGGCTCGGCGCGCTCGAAAAGCCAGTGTTCATCGCTCTTCAATAGCCTTGCTATCTTTTCTCGCATTTCCGGGCTGGGTTGGCGAAAGCCGTTCACAATCTTGCTCAGCATAGTCTCGTCAATGCCGAGGCTTTGTGCCAGGCGATTCTGGCGAATACCTGCTTTCCAAAGCTGTAATTTTAGGTTTGGGTACATTTTACAGAACCACTCATCCCACCGAAGCAGTGACTGAATCCTGACGCCAGGGGGCGCGCTCCTCCGGACGCCGCCTTGCTTCCGCCTCGTGAACGTAGATCCTCTTCGATATGGAAAGCGAGGGCGGCTTGGTCTCAAATACATCGAGGTGGGCTTTACTTGATGTCATCAGTTTCCGCTCCACTCGCTGGTCAAAATTGGATCGGGGGTGAACCGCAAACCGGCGCAGGCGTTGCACGACATTACGTGGCCCCGGCCCGGGTGTACTCCAATCCGAGACACTGACTTCACGCACAGCTCCGCCCCTTCACTCACATCGACCCCACTAAATCCACCGAACTTTAATCCACTGACGTACAACGCAGAACCCTCTCGCCCATGGCTAAACCACCACAAAGGCGCTACCTAGCTCGCTGCGTAGTAATACCGATCTTGCTTCTTCCACAGGAACCAATCCTGTGCGCAATTAATCAGAACGCCGATCAGTTTTTCCCTTGAAATGCTCGCCAGACTCTCCAGGCACGCCTTGCGATTTGTGCAGTCGGGCCGCACGATGAAAACCACGCCGTCGCAATTCGCCTCGATCAAGTCATAATCGGCCACCGTTCCCATCGGTGGAGCGTCGACAATAGCGAACCGGCTTCGCCGTCGGAATTCCTCGCACGCCTCCGACCAGCGCCTCGAATCCAGAAGCTCCGTTGGGTTAGCCCCCGCTCTCCCTGCGGGCACGACCGACAAATTCGGAAACTGCTCGATCCGCACGATCATGTCGTCGAAATCGCACCTGCCGCTTAAGTACTCCGATAAGCCCGGCTGCGCCGGCAGGCCGAACATCGATGCCATGGTCGGACGCCGCATGTCCCCTTCGACCAGGATCACTTGCGAGTCGCTCTTCAGCGCCAGGGCGCCGGCAAGATTAATCGCGTTCACGGTTTTTCCGTCTCCGGAGCCCGCACTCGATATCACAATTAATCGCGGCTGATTGGGATGTTGGATAATCTTCGTGCGTGCAATCCGGTACTGCTCTCCCTCGCGCGAGTGACCGGCCTGGAACGGCAGGATGGGAGCGTCCGCGCGGATGCGAACCGGCAACGTGCGCCATTCCCCCTGCGTTAAGGGCGATGAGAGCACCTCGTGCCGCAGCACTTCGTCTTCTTCGTGTTCCTCCCCCTCCCTAGAGTAGAGTTCATCCTCCGGAAACGTGGCGGATTCCTGGGCGAGTGCTGACCCCTCGGGCTCTTCGCTTGGTCCGAGCGAACCGGCGGCCTCCGTTTCCACCATGGGCAGCGCCAGGTCCGCCATCTCTCCATGGGTCTTGCGGAGGGCCTGAAAGATTTTGCTCATGTCAGCTTTCCCTCACCTCTCCTAAGCGAAGTTTCGTTGCTAATCGCGCCAGCCGCGACGGCCTGGAGGCCTCAGGCGAATAACGCTCGATCGTCGGAAAACTGCCTCCCGGCAACTGACCGGTTGCCGCGCTCGCCCCCGCCCCCGCAGCACGGGCTACTGGCCGGGGCATTGGCCCTCTCCTCGGCTGCCCGTTTCGTAGCTCCAAATCCGCCGCCACTTCAGCCACATGCCGCGCCGTAACCGGTGTGACGCCCTCGCCGAAGGCCAACACCAGGGCGTTGTCGCACAGCGCATTAATCAAACGCGGGATGCCCGTTGACCAGTGTGCGATCTGCTCCACTGCCTCCGGGCCGAATGGATGATTCTGGCCGCCGGCTTTGGCCCAACGGTGCTGTATGTAATGCTCGACATCGGTTCGCGACAGCGCTGGCAGCGTCAGCCGCACCGAAATTCGTTGTTTGAGTTGCCGCAGGTCTTCGCGGTTCAAAACCGCAGCCAATTCGTTTTGGCCCGCCAGCACAATTTGCAGAAGCTTCGTGTCCGCCAGCTCAAAATTGCTCAGCAGCCGGATCTCCTCAAGCACGGGCGGGCTCAGCTTGTGCGCCTCGTCCACCACCAGCACCGAGATTCTCCCCTGCTTACGAGATTCGCTCAGATACTCCCGCAGCAGCACCAACCGCTGCGCTTTGCTCTGCGGCACAGCCTGCATCCCGAAATCCAACAGCGCCATTTCCAGGAACTCATCCGGACTCAGCATCGGGTTCAGCACCACGCTGAAGGTTGCCCGGCTGGAAGGAATCGAGCGCAGCATTTTGGTCAGCAGAGTGGTCTTGCCCGTTCCCGCGTCTCCGGTCAGCGCCACAAAACCTTTTCCACCCAGGATCGCGTACGAAAGACCAGCCAGCGCCTCGCGATGGGCCCCGGTCAAAAACAGAAACGCCGGATCCGGCGTCATGGCGAACGGCTCTTTTGTCAACCCAAAGAAACTTTGATACATGTCAGAACTTCAGTCCTCGAAACACAACCGCGGCGATTCCGCATACCAGCGTTACCACCACGGACAGCACCAACGCATGCCGCCACCTTCGTTGCAGCCAGCCGCCGGATCCCGGCGACCCGTCCATCGCGCTGGCTTCCAGCGCTATCCTGGGCACGCGGCCCAGCACCGTGACTTCCGGTGGCAGTTCCCATTCGCCCAAAAACGTTCCTTTGCGCAACTCACGGAAAGCACCAATAACGAGGCTGACCAACAGAGCCCCGACGCAGCCCACGCTGATCCAAAGGGCACGCACCGGCTTGAACGGGACTTCCGGTACCCGCGCTTGCTGCAGCATCGTCAACTTTTCCGCTTGCTCTTCCTTCTCCATGTCGGCTGCCATTTCCGCCGATATTTTATTGTCTTCCAGGCGTTTGTAGTGTTCCTTCGAAACTTCGTAGTCGCGCGTCAGCGCCGTCATTTCCTGCTCGCGAATGGGCAGCCGCTCCAGCCGTCCTTCGTAAGCCTCGATGGTTTTCAGTATCTTTTGATGTTCCGCGTTCCGCAGCTCAAGATCCCGGTTCGCCAGAGACAGCGAAGACTTGAGACTCGCCAGCCGCTCCCGTTCCTTCATCAGCTTCTCCGCCATTTCGGGCGAGACCTTCAATGGCGCGCTGGTGCCTGCTGGGGCAGCTGCCTGCGGCGCCTTCTGGGAATTGCTTTCCGCACGACTCTCCGCGTCGCGCCGCTCCGCAATTTCGGTCCGAAGTCGCTTCACTTCCGGATATTCTTCGCTGTAACGCACCAGCAGAGCATCTAGCCGGGCTTGCAGAACTTCGGATTCCTTAGGCTGCCGGGGCGCGGTTGTCCCTTCTGCCGAGCCCGTGCGGCCCGCCGCGGCCGCTTGCTCGGCCATCGACGTTAAGCTCGCCAGTGAAGACTCGGCTACCCCAATCGAGTTTTCCAGCATCAGCTTTTCCTGCTGCGCCCGATTGATGGTGTCTTGATTACCCTGCAACTCCACCTGCAGACGGCTCAGAATAGTGCCCAGGGAGTTTTCCTGTTCCGGCAGTTCTCCATTGTGCTGCGATTTGTAATCACTGACTTTCTTTTCTTGAATCGCCAGCTCGCTCGCCGCTTGCTTCAATTCGCTCGACAGGAAATCCGACGTCTGGCTCGCGCGATTCCGCCGCGTGTCCAGGTTCTTAGTGACGAATCGCATCGCAATGTCGTTGGCCACTTCCGCCACCACCCGCGGATCTCCCCCTTGATAGGTGACCCTGAACGCTCCCGGCCGGTCTCGCGTCCACCCCTTCTCCAGCTCGACTTGGGTGTCCTTCGTCATCCGTTCCAGGATCTCTTCCTGCGATTCGCTCTTTTGCTCCTCGCGGTAGAGTTTGTGTTGCTCGATGATCGCCAGCAGAGAATCGTAGGCCAGAACTTCCTTCCTGAGGGTCAATAAGCGGTCTTCGAGCGCGGTATTGACCGTCGGCATGACGTATTTGTCCGGGATTTTCTGCGAGTCCACCAAAACGACAGCTTCCGCCTTGTATACGGCAGGCAGACGGTAGACGATGCCCACGGTGATCACACTCAGCACCACCCAGACCAGCACGATCTGCAACTTATGTTTCCAGAACATCCGGGCTATCGAGAGCGGATGAAACTGCGCCGGCCCGTTCGAAGTTATTGAGTTTGCAGGCCGTTGAGGCAATTGTCTATTTGTCAACATATTGTTGCACTGTCTGCTTGGGCAACTTAGATTCCAAAGGCCCTTCTCCCCGATCTTCTATGAGTTACCGGAGCTTATCCAGTGGTGAGCCGTTTGGCGTCCAAATCTGTCGGATTAAGTCCCAGACTCTTGCCTAAGGTTAACCTTTGGCTAATCCTGAGATCTGGCCACTTTCAGTACATAATGGCATGGGGAGTCCAGGAGATAACCAGATTTGCCGCCTGAAGCTGGCGGCTCTCAATGGAGTTGTTGACTATACCGGTGTCCCGCCCGTAAACATAACCGAACCTGACCGTCGTATGCCGGTCAAATCGCATGATCCCGGCACTGGCGATCCACGCGTTGACGTTTGACAGGCTGGAGCCCGACAAGTTGCTGTACCTCGCTTGGGAAAAAGTAGCCCATTTCAGCCCCGGCCTGTGCCACTCCCATGCGGCACTTGCGGTGCCTGTTGACTGGGCTCCAAGCCCCGTCGTGTCCTCAATTGTGCGTGCATAGGCCAGCATTACCATCTGCGTGTAGCCTTTGTACGTGATCCCCCCGCTGGCGACCCATTGAGGTCCCGTCCGGAACCGGAACGTCTGCCGCACTGGGAAATATGTTCCGGCGCCGGCCCGCCCGGTCAGAAGCCAGTGTCTTCCAAAAGCGCGCCCTGCCGTTAGTGCTCCCGTCGCGGTGTAGGCGTCTTCGAATCGGGAAAACGTCCGGCTTGCCTGGGCCTCCACGCCGATCGTGGTAATGGGCGACAGGGCATACGTTAGGCCCGTCGTGGCGTTGGCGGACGTGATGCTGGGTACCAGAACAGCTCCATCAATTTCCGGCCTGTCCGAGCTGATCGTTTGCGTTCGCGTGCCTCCCACGCCGGCAAAGATATGCATGCGGGGGGACAAGTCATAGGTGAGCTGGTTTCTGAGCGACGATGTGAAAAATCGGGTTCCGTAGAGGTATGTGGCGGCCGGCGAATCCAGTGTGGGCGCTCCGGTCAAAATCGAGGCCAGTTGGCTGTTCGTGTAGTTGCCGTTCAGTATCGCCGATACTAGCTCATCAAAAGTAGCTGGCACAGAGGCGAGCTCCGCTAAGGAGGTCGGCTCAAACAAGAACTGATCCCATCGCATTGTGGCCGCGGACCCCGCTATCGAGTACGTCCACCTCGGCGACAGCGAATGCGACACGCCAAAGATCAGGTGATGATTGAGTGAGTTCCAAGATGAATACCGGAGGCTAGCGTCGTACGAAATCGTGTATGAGACGTGAGCGTCCGTTCGTGCTCCGTAATCCTGCCACCCGGCGCTCGCGCTCCCTCCCGCCAGATAATTGGGCCCCAGATTCAAACCCGAAACCGGCAAAGTCGCGTTGAATGGGACCGTGGTTGACGTGTATCCAGCGTAGGCGGCCACGCCATAAAACCCAAACCCGTTTGCTCCGGGCTCGCCCTGCATCGTGGGTACACCTGACCCACCCATGCCTGGACCTTGGGCGAGTGCCGCCGGCGCTACAGCCATTACGAGTGCCAGAATCCCCCAACTGCGTCCCATCGGATTTATCCTGCGCATGGCAAATCGTCTCATTTCTTGGTTAAAGGGCGCAAATTAAATCGGGATGGCCCCTTACCGATCCCGATCGAATCGCTTGGGCGCACGACCGCAATCTGAGGACCAAGTCCGTTTCACTCAATCCATTGGGCCCTGCACCCCAACCAATCCTTTCTTTGGGAACTTATCCGATTTTTTCTCACTTAGCAATCGCTCCTCAAATTGCATATAGTGAAAAAGGTTACGGCATTATCTGCTTGGTACGGCACATGCACTTGACGCGGGAGCCCGGTTTTGCCACGGATTTCAGGTATGCGATCGAATGGGCGCCACTACTGTAGCTGAGACAGGTAGGAACTATACGGTCCCGGGGAAGGGGCTATGGCTCTGGCTCTCCATCGGCCTTGTGGTTAGCCTCATCGCGGCACTCTATTTCCGCATTCTTCCTGACATGGCCAAGGATTGGTGGGATGACCCCGGCTCGTCGCACGGCATTCTTATTCCCCCGGTGGCTCTTTACATAGCCTGGCTGCGCCGCGACTTGACGCTGGCCGAACCGGCCATCCCCGATGTGCGCGGTCTCTGGCTCACGCTCTCGGCGTGTCTCACGTTGCTGTTGGGCACGCTTGGCGCTGAGTATTTCCTCACGCGCGTCTCGTTTGTCATGCTGCTCGCCGGCCTCATCTGGACCTTCTGGGGTGCGCCGCGGTTTCGCACGCTGCTGTTTCCGTTGATCCTGCTGCTGACGATGGTTCCACCGCCGCAATTGGTTTACAACATGATGGCCGCCCCGCTCCAGCAAATGGCATCCTCGGTTGCCGCGAGTCTGGTCCAGATGCTCGGCATCGCCGTTTATCAGGATGGCAACGTCATCCATCTCGCCGGCATCTCGCTCGGTGTCGCCGAGGCGTGTAGCGGATTGCGCTCCCTCACGTCGCTTGTCACCGCCGCGCTGATGGTGGGGTTTCTGTTTTGCACGCGCGTGCGAACTCGCGTGCTACTGGTCGTTCTGGCCGCGCCGATCGCGATCGGGATGAATGTGGCGCGCGTCACCGGCACCGCAATCATTGCAGAATATAATCAGCAGTACGCGCTCGGGTATTACCACTCGTTTTCCGGCTGGCTGGTTTTTCTGGTTGGATTCGGTCTCGTCGCCCTCGCGGCGAAGCTGCTGCACGCCTGGACGGAATAAAATATGCCCGCTCTCTCGCGAACCGGTGCGTTGTGCCTCACCTTAACCGTCTCGATGCTGGTGGGTACTTTATTGGCCACGAAACTGGCCGCCCGCCGCAGCCCGCAGCCCCTGGCGTTCCCCTTGACCAGTATTCCCCTGGTGATCGACGGTTGGTTCGGAGTTCCCGGACCGGACCTGCCCGAGGAAATTCAGGGCGTCCTCAAAGCCACGAGCCTGCTCTCGCGGGAGTATCATCGCGGCCGCAGTGACGTCGACTTATTCATCGCGTTCTACGCCGAGCAGCGTGCCGGAGAGAGTATGCATTCGCCGCGCGTTTGCCTGCCGGGGGCCGGATGGGAGATCGGCGCATATGGCAGCGAGCCGGTCCCGGTGGGTGACCAACGCTACACCATCAACCGTTACGTGGTCGAAAAAGGCCTGGAGCGTATGACGGTGCTCTATTGGTACCAGTCGCGATCGAGCGTGGTGGCCAGCGAGTATTTAGGCAAAGTGCTGCTGATCAAGAACACCATCATGGATGGCGCCACTGCCGGCTCGATCGTGCGATTGACCTTCGCCGACCGCCCCGGCGCCGTGCAGGAAGCCGTCGGCCTGGCCTCGCATCTGATTCCCGAAGTGCGCAGGTGCATCGGCGGCTAGCAGCGCGCCTACCTACACTCAATCGATCTCACCGGCGGCAGCTTGGATTTTTCCGCCGGCTTGCCATATTCAACCACGCATGAAGTCAGTTTCGGCGAAAGTTTCTGTGTGACCGGCTTGGCCTGCTTCTCATACGTGCAGACGAGGTAATAGCCGCGCTCGGAATCGGGAGTCAGACGCCAGGTGGCCCGGGAGCCATCCTTGGTGGTCACGATGTCATCGTAGACCAGCGACGCCTGTTCCTCGGGCTTGCCGTCGAAGAAAGTCACCATGGAGAGATGATTAACGGGGCAGAGGTCCGCGGCGGATGCGGCCGAGGCAGAGAACAAGAGAAGCACGCGTAGCGGCGCAGAGTGGGACAAGAAATAGCGTACCGCGATCAGGCCAGAATGTTCAGCAGCGACTTCTGCATCTGGTTGCCGGCTTCCAGGCTCTTGAGGTTGGCCTGATAGTCGTTGGCGGCTTGCAGCATGGACACCATGGCGTCGCTGAGCGACACCGTATCCTGCTGGGGCTGGCTGGGTTCGATGGGCTGCGCCACCTTCGAAGCGGCCTGGTCAAAGGATTCCTGGGCGCGGCTGAGGCCCTGGAGCGGAGTGTCCAAGCTAACCATACATCGTCTCCTTATCTACCTCTTCGACCCGCTCGCGGAGATTTATAGTGGTTTTTTTGAAAAGGCCTGCATCTTATTGATTCGAAATGGGAAAAGACTCGAGCGTAATGCCATCGGCAGCCTTGACGACGGCATCCGAGGCTGTTAAATCTGGTGGCGGATGACGAGGGTTTATGACTCGATCCGCTCTGGTCTGTGTGGCAGTTCTCGCGGTCGCAACCACGACGTTGGAAGCAACGCCATCCCGCTATAAAAAATGGCTCAATGAAGACGTCGTCTATCTCATCACCGCCGGCGAGCGTGTGGAGTTTCTGAAACTCAAGACCGACGAGCAGCGTGACAGATTCATCGAACGGTTCTGGCTCGATCGCGATCCGCCGCCGGGAGCGCCGCAACACGATACCCAAGCCGAGCATTACCGCCGCATCGCGTTTGCCAACGAGCATTTCGCAACAACATCGGGCAAGCCAGGCTGGAAGACGGCTCGAGGATACATCTACATCATTTGGGGGCCGCCGGACGAGATCACACCTTACTCCAACGGCACGCAGTACATGCCCTGGCCTTTCGAACACTGGCACTACCGGCACGTGGAAGGCTTCTCGGAAGACATCCACTTTCTTTTCGAGGACCCCGGTCGAAAGGGCGACTATGTGCTGGGGGCGAACTGGCTCCCACTCCAGTACTTCAACTCCGGCCCCGCTATTCGCGTGGCAACCCGTGTGGAAGAACAGAATCTGGTAACCCGAATCGAGCCTATTTACCCGGTTCTCGCAAAGTGGGCGCACGTTCAAGGAACCGTTCGTCTCAGCGTGGTGATCGGAAAGGACGGCCGTGTGCTCAAGATAAAGCGCGTCAGCGGGCCTCGCTCGTTGGCGGGTGCGGCTCGTGATGCCGTGCGCCAGTGGGTCTACAAGCCCATCCTGCTGAATTGGGAAGCGGTCGAGGTTCACACCACAGTCGACGTGAACTTCTCGCTGCCGGCCAAGTGAGCGCCGTGCAAGGTTCTATGACGCGATCCACTCTGGTCTTCATAGTGAGTCTGATGACCGTCACGACGGCTTGCAACCGGCGCGCGCCGACCCCCGCCCGCTACACGAAATGGCTTAATGAAGACGTCGTTTACATCATCAACGATCGCCTGCGTGCGGAGTTTCTGAGCCTCAAGACCGACGAGCAACGAGACAAATTCATTGACCAATTCTGGCGAGTTTGCGAGCCGCCGCCGGGCGTATTGCAACGCAACTTGAAAGCCGAGCATTACCGGCGATTGGCGTTCGCCAATGCGCATTTCGGAACGACATCGGGCACCCCAGGCTGGAAGACGGATCGCGGCCGTTCGTACATCCTGTGGGGGCCTCCGGATGAGATCTCCTCCTACCCGCATGGCGACAAGGACTCCGTTTTTCCATATGAGTGGTGGCGCTACCGGCACATTGATGGCATGGGCGAAGGGATCGAAGGTATTGATGATGACTTCCTCGAGTTTCGCTTTACGGATCTGGCGCGGAATGGCGAGTACCGCCTGACGTACGATCCGCGCTGGTACCACGACAGGTATTGGAACCCTCTTGTTACCCGCGTCCGCGTGGCTCCGGCGAATCAGGAGCGGAACTTAATCACCAAAGTCGACCCGATCTATCCTCCCGAAGCCATGACGTCGCACGTACAGGGACGGGTTCGATTGACAGTCGAAATCGGGAAGGACGGCCGGGTCTTCAATATACGGCTCGTCAGCGGCGATCCTCGTCTGGTGATGGCAGCTAGCGATGCGGTGCGTCAGTGGGTCTACAAGCCCAACCTGGTGAACGGCTATCCGCTCGAAGTTGTGACCGAAGTTGACGTGAATTTCTCCCTGCCGGCCAAGTAACCGCCTCGCGATACCATGAACTCGATGTCCGCCGCGCCATCCGTGTCGCTCGATCTTCTCCCGGTTCCCGCGGGATCTTTCCTGATGGGGTGTGACACCGGCCGTGACGAAGAACAGCCGGTGCATCGCGTCTGGGTCGATGCATTCCTGCTGGGCGTTTTTCCGGTACGCAATCGCGATTACGAGCCATTCCTGCGCGTCACCGGCCATCCGCCGCCGCCGTTTTGGAATCACGCCGACTTCCATCATCCCGATCAACCCGTGGCCGCTGTGAGTTGGTTCGAGGCTGTGAAGTATTGCGATTGGCTCCGCGGGATTTCGGGAAAACAGTACCGGCTGCCTACGGAAGCCGAATGGGAGCGCGCGGCGCGGGCGGGCAGGGAAGGCGAGCTATACACGTGGGGCAACGAACCTCCGCACGAGCACGCGGAATACATGCGGCGTTGGGGCGGGGAAGTAAAAGCCACGCTGCCGGTGGGCGGCGCGCCCAACCTATGGGGCTTCTATGAGCTCGGCGAGAACGTGCACGAATGGTGCGCGGACTGGTTTCAAAAAGACTATTACGCGGTGTCGCCGGAAAAGAACCCCCGCGGGCCCGCCACCGGCGAGAGGCGGGCGTCGCGGGGAGGTTCGTGGCGGCATCATGTTAAAGCCAGCCGTTGTGCGGCCCGCTCCAGCATCCCGCCACAGTTTCAATACGCGGACTACGGGTTTCGAGTGGCGTGCGATCCCGCGTAGCTTTTGGCGTATTGCAAGCGCGTGCGCTCCTGCTTGGTGAGGAGCTGGCAGCGCTCTAAGTAAGCGATTTCCGGTTCCCGCGCCATCACCGGCTCCGGCGCATCGTATTGCCACCAGCCCCAGGGGCGCGATCCCGGATCAACCAGCGGCAGCAATTCGGCGCGATGTTGCATCCAACCCATCCTGCGGGCTTCGTCCGATCCGAAAGCCGAGTCGCCCTTCGGCCCCAACAAAAGCTCGAGATATTGTTCCAGGTTCAAAATGCCGGTCATGACCGAAGTCTCCGCCAGTGCCGGGCGAGCGCAGGTGCCCAAGTTCGCCTCCAAATTGCATAGTGCACGGAAGTGGGCGGGCGTTTCAATTCGGGCGGCGGCCAGCGTGCCGAGGCGAGTCACACCATGAATCGGCGCTATGATGTGCCCAGCCTATGTCGCGGTCGACGCAACTCGACGACGACCTCCGGTCTGTTAGACAACAAGCCGAGGAGGTATTTGTCGATAGTAATGTCGCCGAAGACTGGTTGAACACTCCTAATCGCCTGCTCGACTCAAAGAACGCCCGCTGAGGTTATCGCGACTGGGAACTCGGCGGCCGGCCGATGGCACAACAAGGGAAAAGAGATTGCGTATGCCGCGGCGACAGAATCGCTGAGCTAGCTCGAAATCCTGGTCCACCTCACCGTTTCGCAGTTACCCAGAGACCATATTTGTTATCGAATCGAGGTCCCCGAAGACTGTGTCGACTTCGTTCCGGAAGAACTGCTGCCTGCCGGCTGGCTCGATGACAATCCGCGCCTGTCGCGAGACTTCGGCTCTGCATGGGCCAAGGGCTGTTCTTCGGTTGCGTTGGCCATTCCTTCCGTCGTGGTGCCGCGAGAGCACAACTATTTACTAAACCCCGTTCATCGCGATTTCAACCAGATCTCCGTGGTCGACTCATGGCCATTGAAAATAGATCCCCGGCTTAGTGCGGGTGCCGGTGTATCAACTGGCGCTTATGCGGAAATACAGGACCGTCTCCTCCGCACTCGGGCTGAATTCGATAATTTTCGGAAACGAACAGAGCGCGAACGCATTGAGTTGGCTGAAGCCGGTGGAATGGATTTAGCGGGGAAGTTGCTTCCACTCGTGGCCGGTTGTTGCGGCCTGCCGTTGTTAAAGTGGCCGTCAGGGGCTGAGAGATAGACAGGACCAAGTAAGAGCGCCGTGCTTCCTGACTTCCTCACCCGCTGCGATACAATCACCGCTATGCCTCAAGCCATCCTCTCTGCGAATCTTGAAATGGATTTGAAACATTTGTGGCACGGCAACACGCAGCACCGCGGTCTCGAATCGCGGCCGCCGCTCGAAGTTGCCTCTGCCGAGGGCTGCTATGTGTTCGATGCCGATGGCCGCCGCTATCTTGACGGCATGGCCGGTCTGTTCTGCGTCAACGTCGGTTACGGGCGCCGCGCCATTGTGGACGCGGTGACGGCACAGATGGCGCAGCTTGCCTATTATCCGCTGACCCAGTCGCACGGCCCGGGCGCGCAGCTCGCGGCGCGGCTGGCGGGAATGCTGCCGCAGGGCTTGAGCCGCGTGTTCTTTTCCAATAGCGGTTCGGAAGCCGTCGAGACCGCGCTCAAGCTGGCGCGGCAGTGCGCGCGGCTCATGCACCCGCGCGAGAACCGCTACAAGATCATCGCGCGCCATCGCGGCTATCACGGCTTCACCATGGGTGGCCTCTCGGCGACGGGCCAAACCGCGCGCCGCACCGCCTTCGAGCCGCTCGTTCCCGGCTTTCTGCATGTGCCGCCGCCCGATCATTACCGTTGCGGCTTCTGTTCTTCGCAGCCTGCCTGCACGCTCGGCTGCGCGGACGAAATTGAGCGCGTGATCCGCATGGAAGGGCCGGACACGGTAGCGGCCGTGATCGCCGAACCCGTCATCGGCGGCGGCGGAATTTTCCCCGCGCCCGACGGCTACTTGGAACGCGTGCGCGCCGCCTGCGATAAGTACGGCGTGCTGTTGATTGCCGACGAGGTGATCACGGGTTTCGGACGCACCGGCAAGTTGTTCGGCTTCGAGAATTCCGCGATACAGCCCGATATCCTGACTTTCGCCAAGGGTCTGACGTCGGCGTATCTGCCGCTTGGCGCCACTGTCGCTTCGGAGCGCATCTTCGACGCGTTCCATGGAGATCCGGCGAGCGATGCGAAGTTCACGCAGGTGAGCACGTTCGGCGGGCACCCGAGCTCCTGTGCCGCGGCGCTGGCGAATCTGGAAATCCTCACGCGCGAACGCTTGTGGGAGAACGCCGCCACCGTGGGCGCTTATCTCATGGAGAAGCTGCGTGCGATTCGGTCGCCCTGGATCGGCGAGATTCGTGGGCGCGGCCTGTTGATCGGAATCGAGCTGGTCACCGATGCCGCGAAAACACCATTCTCTGAAGCACAGATGGTGAAATTGCTGCGTGAGATTCGCGAAGCCGGCGTGCTCGTGGGCCGCAACAACGATTCGCTGCCCGGGTTCTGCAACGTGATCACGATTTCCCCGCCGCTGATTCTTACGCACGCCCAAGCCGACGATATCGCGACGGCAATCGAGAACTGTCTCAAAGCGGTGTAGGCCTGGCATCCGGTTTTCGGGTCCGTCGAAAACTCGCGACTCTGCCGAGTTCGGGAAGCCCGGCTCGACTTCGCTGCGCTTTAGTGGCCGACCGGCTTGTACTGGAATTTAAGAATCAGCTCGCTGGGAACGGTTTCGGTACCGCGCACGGCAGGCGCAAAACGCCAGCGCAAGGCGGCGCGTTGCGCGGCCGAGATCAGAGAGCTGCTGACCGGCTGGCTCGTGGGTAGAGCTTCGGCTTTCAATACATTGCCTGTTTTACTGATCCAAACCTTAACGGACACCTCTACTTGCGCGGCAATCAGCCGGCGCACCACGTAGGGCAGCGCGGGCTGCACCTGTCGGGTCGCCCGCGGCGGCAGATAAAGAACCGAAGTGTTCGTGGGAACCGGGTTCGGTTGCGAGGCAACCGGAAGGTTTGGCTGTGGAGTTACCGGTGTATTGGGTTGCGAGGCCGCCGGCACCGTGCTTTCGGGGGATTTAGCCGGCGAATCGAGCATCGTAACGCGCAAGGGCTCGCCGAAATCCTTCGACGGGCCCGAAGAAGTGGCGGCCGCCGCATCCGGTTGGGGTGACGGTCCTCCTGTCGGAAGCGGCGTGCTTGCCGGCGAGGCGGGCCTGGCGGCCATAAGGGCTAAAACTGTTTCACTGGTTTTTGAATTTCCCGTTCCGGCAACTTCCAGGCGGAACTTTACGTTGCCGCTGGCGGGCGTGTAGGTGACGCTGCCGCTGTGCAGTTGCTCGGCATCGAGATGCAACTCCTGCTGCTGCGCGTCGCCATCGCGAATCCCTAAGACTCCCTCGGTGGCCTGCAAGATGGCGGGTGAGGTGCGGTTCCAGTTCACGCGCAGATCCGCGCCCTTGCGTTCGACTTGCAGCGACAAAGCCGGAGCGTCAGACGCCTGGGAAGCGGCGCTGCTGGACTGGTGGGGCGCCCATGCCAGGTAACCCTGATATCCCGCCGCGCCAACCACAATCATGAGCAAGGCAAATAACCCTGCGCGCCAGAAGTTGAATTTGCTCGGTCGCTGCGGCGCGGGGGGCGGGCTTTCGAACGGCGGTGGAAGCTCGCGCGGGATGGCCAGCGGCGCGAAATCGACCGCGGAAGGCTCGGGCATCGATTCCACGGGGACGAGGGCGTGCGAAACAGGTGTGGCGCGCAAGCCGGCCAGCTGGCGCGTGTCGAAAGGAAATTCGAGAAAACTGAATTCCGAATCGATCCGGCCGTTGTCCCAGAAAAAGAAGCCTGCGCTGGCTGTGCCGTCCACGGAGGGCTTCACTAGCAGAAACACATTAGCCGGATCGTAGAAATGCGCCTGCGCGACTGCGACATCTTCCTCGCGCAGACCCAACCCATCGCCGATGTGCGCGCGATAGAAGCCCAGCACGGATAGCGCTTCGGGGCCGTCGGCGCGGCGGGCTGCGAGCAGACGGTCGAGCTTACGGCGGTCACTCTCGGACAAAATAAATTTGTGATCGGCGCGGTATTCGCAAAGAAATGGCTCAAAATCCTTGATTTCAACTACGCGGCTGGCGGCAAAGTCGGCCGTGCCGTAGAGGATTCCGCCAATTTCCACACTGTGCGACGGAACCGATTCAAAGGCTCGCCGCACCTCGTGGCTTAGGCTTTCTACAACGCTGAGATGCAACAGGATACGAACGGGAGCGCCGGGAAAAGTCCACGTGTAGGACTCCTGCGACGAACTAGCGGGTGCCGCAGCGGATTCTTCAAAGGCTGCCATGCGCAAAGGGTCGCGAATTGGGCTCGGTTTGATTATACCGAAGCCTAGGCAAATCAAGGAGTCAGGCGTTCGCCCGATGTGCGTTCGAGTCCAAAGGCAGCGGTCTGGCTGCTAAAATGAAGAAATTGCCGGCTTCGCTATGAACGATCCGAAACACCGCCTGGAAGCCCTATACGACGCCCTCGCGACGCGCATTTTGTTGCTCGATGGCGCCATGGGGACCATGCTGCACCGGCAAAAGCTCACAGCCGAGGACGGTCCGGCGCTCGACGGGTGCATGGAATTCCTGGTGAAATCGCGCCCGGAGGCGGTTCTGGACGTACACCGGGCGTATCTCGAAGCAGGGTCCGACATCATCGAAACCAATTCCTTCGGAAGTACTCGCATTGTACTGAGCGAATTCGGGTTACAGGACGACGTTCATTACTTTAACGCGCAGGCGGCACGGCTGGCACGTCAAGCAGCGGATGAGCTTTCGACTTCTGCGAAACCGCGTTGGGTAGCGGGCTCGATGGGACCGACCACGAAGGTGATTTCGGTGGGCGGCGGCATCACATTCGAGCAGCTTCGCGAGGCCTACTATGAACAAGCGAAGGGGCTTATCGACGGTGGCGCGGACATTCTGCTGCTCGAAACCTGCAACGACACGCGCGCGGTGAAAGCCGGGTTGCTGGGTATCGAGCAACTGAAGAAAGAATTAGGCCGCCGGATTCCGGTGATGGTTTCGGGAACGATCGAAGCCACGGGCACGATGCTGGCGGGGCAAACGGCCGACGCTTTCTGGACGTCGATTTCGCACGCGGATTTGTTGTCGGTGGGATTGAATTGCGCGACTGGCCCGGAGTTCATGACGGATCACCTGCGGACGCTCAGTGAACTCGCTTCGACGCATGTTTCGTGTTATCCCAACGCCGGGTTGCCGAACGAGCAGTTGCAATACGACGAGACGCCCGAAAGCCTGGCGGCGCAGCTCGAGAAATTCGCGGCGCATGGGTGGCTGAACCTTGTCGGGGGCTGCTGCGGCACAACCGACGCACACATTCGGGCGATTGCGCAGATGGCGGAGGGCAAGAAGCCGCGGGCGGTCAAAGAACGGCAGCATCGCGCTTACTATTCAGGAATTGAGCCGGTGGAAGCGGAGGATAGCAACCGTCCGTTGATCGTGGGCGAGCGTACCAACGTTATTGGCTCGCGCGCATTCAAGAAGCTGATTGCCGAGGAGAAGTGGGAACAGGCGGCCGAGATCGCGCGGCAACAGGTGAAGAACGGCGCGCACGTGATCGACGTCTGTTTGCAATCGACGGATCGCGACGAAATCAAAGATATTCAGCCGTTTTATGAGCGTTTGATCCGGCTGGTCAAAGCGCCGATCATGATCGACACGACGGACGCGCGGGCGATCGAAGCGGCGTTGACGTATTGCCAGGGCAAGAGTCTCATCAATTCGATCAACCTGGAGGACGGCGAAGAGAAGTTCGAGCGGGTGTGTCCGATTGCGCGGGCTTACGGCGCGGCGCTGATCGTCGGCACTATCGACGAGGACAAGCAGCAGGCGCAGGCGTTCACGCGGGAGCGCAAACTCGCGGTTGCGCAGCGCTCGGTGGGGCTGCTGACGGAGAAGTACGGCATTGCGCCGGAGGACATCATCATCGATCCGCTGGTGTTTCCTTGCGCCACGGGCGATGCCAATTATATTGGCGGAGCGGTCGAGACAATCGAGGCGCTGCGGCTGATTAAAGCCAAAATTCCTTACGTCAAGACGGTACTGGGGATTTCGAACATCTCGTTCGGGCTTCCGGCGGCGGCGCGGGAAGTGATCAACTCGGTTTTCCTTTACTACTGCACCAAGGCAGGCCTCGATCTCGCGATCGTAAACGCAGAAAAACTGGAACGTTTCGCCTCGATTCCGGAAGAAGAACGGCGGCTCGCAGAGAGTCTGTTATTCAACACGCCGCCAGCGGACGCGCCGGACGAAGAACTGCGCCTCGCGCCCGATGACTGGCGGCAACAGACCGTGGCGCAGAAGGCCGCGATAAACCAATTCCACATCGCCGCCATCGCCGAGTTTTTCCGCCACGCGGTGAAGAAAGACAAAACCAAAGCTGCCGATCTGCCGCTCGATGAACGGCTGGGGAATTACATCATCGAGGGGACGAAGGAAGGGCTGGTCGACGATCTCGAGCGCAAGCGGGCCGAGGGCGCGGCGCCGCTCGACATCATCAACGGGCCGCTGATGGCCGGGATGGCGGAAGTCGGACGGCTATTCAACAACAACGAGCTGATCGTGGCGGAGGTGCTGCAATCCGCCGAGGCCATGAAAGCCGCGGTGAATTATCTCGAAGGCTTCATGGAGAAGGCCGATACCGCGTCACGCGGCAAGATCATACTGGCCACGGTGAAGGGCGATGTTCACGACATCGGCAAGAACCTGGTCGAGATCATTCTGAGCAACAACGGCTACAAGGTAATCAACCTGGGGATCAAGGTTCCGCCGGAGAAGCTCATCGAAGCGTATCGGGAGCATGCGCCGGACGCAATTGGGCTGTCGGGGCTCCTGGTGAAGAGCGCGCAGCAAATGGTGATCACGGCGGGCGACCTGCGCGAGCACGAAATCCGCGTGCCGCTGCTGGTGGGCGGAGCGGCGCTCTCGGAGAAGTACACCAACGGCAAGATCGGACCGGCTTACGGCGAAGCGGTTTGTTACGCCAAGGACGCCATGACGGGGCTGAAGCTGTTGAACGAGATCATGGATCCGGCGACGCGTGAGTCGGTGTTGCGCGTGCACACCAACGTTGTGCCGCCGATGGAAATCGAGCGGCCTGTGGAACCATTGGCGCCGATTACCGAGATCCGCAGCCGCAAAGTGAACGTGGAGATTCCGGTACCGGCGGCACCGTATCTCGACCGCAAGGTGCGCGACGTGCCGCATCTGGCGGAGCTATGGAGCTATATCAATCCGCACATGCTCTATGGGCGGCATCTGGGCTACAAAGGCAATTTTGAGAAACACTTGGCCGAGCACAACGAGAAAGCACTGGAGCTTTTCCATAAAGTGGAGGAAGTGAAGAGCGAAGCGGCGCGGTTCATGAAAGTGAAAGCTGTGTGGCAGTTCTTCGAGGTCGAACGCGCCGGGAATGCGATTCACTTGTTCTCTCCGCGCGGCGGGAGCCCGATCCACACCTTCCGCTTCGGCCGCCAGCGGCGCGAAGAAGGCCTGTGCCTGAGCGATTACATTCTGGATGCGGCGGACGGCGCACGCGACCATTTGGCGATCTTCGTGGTGACGGCGGGTGCGGGCGTCCGCGAGCATAGCGAGCAACTCAAACAAACCGGCGAATATTTCAAAGCGCATGCCTTGCAGGCATTGGCTATCGAGACCGCGGAAGGTTGCGCGGAATGGCTGCACCGGCGGATTCGCGAAGATTGGGGATTTCCCGATTCGCCCACGATGACCATGCAGGAACGGTTCACGTCGCGCTACCGCGGCAAGCGTTACAGCTTCGGGTACCCGGCTTGTCCGAACCTTGATGATCAGCAGGGCATCTGGAAGCTGTTGTCACCCGATGAAATCGGCGTGCGGCTGACTGAAGGCATGATGATGGAGCCCGAGGCGAGCGTGAGCGCGCTGGTATTTCACCATCCCGACTGCGCCTACTTCACGGCAAGCGAAGAGACCGAAGAGGTGTTGGCGTAGCACGGCCGCGGGTCTCCGCAAAAGGCGCGTAGCCCTGCGCTACAGCTAGAAACTGGCGCTCGAGGCGGGGGACGCGCCGGTTGAATTTTTCAATACAACACTGACGGAGCCGACCGCGCTGATGCTGCCTTGCGTGGCAGTGAAGGGCATCACGAGAACAAACTGGCTGCCGTATTGCGCGGAGCTCGATCCCTGGAACCACTGCTTGCCGACGGCGGTGAGATCGATGATGGCGCTGGTGGTCTGCAAGGTGGAGCCGGATGCCGCGGTGAACGTGACATCGGCCTCGGTGAGCTCGCGCGGCGACGAGTAGCCGGTCACCTGCACCTGAAGGGTGTTCGAGCTAGTCACCAGTTTCACGGCAGAAATGACGGGCGCGGCGCGGCCGATGGTGATGGTGCGCGTGAGACCGCTTGCGGGCAACTGTGTGCCGCCGGCTTCGAGCGTGAAAGCCAGCGTGATGGTGCCGGAAACGGTGCCGGTCTGCAAAGCCATTTGCGGGACCGGGAATACGGCCTTGGTGGCGTTGGCGGCGATGGTGAAATTCGCGGTGCGGCCGCCGGTGGAAAGCTGAATGGCGGGATCATCGGCGGGCGCGACGGCATCCGGCGCGAAAGTCAGCGTGACCGTTCCGGTGATGGCAAGCGGATAACCGGAGCCAAGGGCCACACTGAAATCGATTTGGTCCGCGGAGGTGGCGGTTTCGGGCACCCCGGAAATATTGACCTGCGGGAGCGCCGGGGGAAGAATCGAAATGGTGAACGCCAGTGTGGCAGTGGCGCGGTTGCTGTCGGTGACCTGGACCGTGAATTGGAACGCGCCGGCTGAGGTCGGGGTGCCGGTGATGGTTCCGCTGGCGCTCAACGTGAGACCGGGGGCAATTGCGCCGCTGGTCACGGCCCACGTGTAGGGCTGGCGTCCGCCGGCGGCGGCGAGAGCCAGGGGCGTGTAGGCCAGGCCAAGCGTGCCTGAGGGCAGCGAGGCGCCGCTGGTGATTGCCAGACCGGATCCAATACTCAACGAAAATTGCAGAGAGGCTCTTCCGCCCGCGCTGTCGGTCACCTGCGCGGTGAATTGGAAAGTGCCGTTAGCGGTGGGGATGCCGCCGAGGACTCCGCCGGAACTCAATGCCAACCCCGCGGGCAGAGCGCCGGAAGCGACGGTCCAGTGATAGGGAGGCGTGCCGCCGGCCACGCTCAAAGTTTGCGAGTAAGCATTGCCGACCGATCCGGCAGGCAACTGCGCGGCCGAGGAAATGACCAGGCCCGACGCGATAGTGACGTTGAACTGCTGGCTGGCCTGATGCTGCGCGGTATCGCTGACGGTGATCGAGAAAGTAAACGCCCCAGCGCTGAGCGGTGTCCCACTCAACACGCCGGCGGAGGCATCGAGTGTAAGGCCGGAGGGAAGCGCTCCACCGGCGGCGGTCCACTGATAAGGACCGGTGCCGCCCGCTACGTTGAACGTGAAGGAATACGGGACGCCAACCGAGCCGCTGGGCAGCGTGGACGGCGTGGTAATGGTCAAGCTGGCGCTGACAGTGAGCGCGAAGAGCTTGGTAGCTGTGGCCGAGGCGGTGTCGGTCACCTGCACGGTGAAGTTGAACGTTCCGGAGGCGGCGGGTGTTCCCGAGATCATCCCGGTAGTCGGGCTGAGCGTGACGCCGCCGGGAAGCGCGCCTTGCGAGACGGACCAACTATACTGGGCGGCGCCGCCCACGGCATCGAGCGTTTGTGAGTAGCTGGCACCGATGGCGCCGTTCGGCAGAACGGGTGCGGTGGTAATGGTGAGACCCGACGCGATGGCGATGGAAAATTGCTTGGTCGCGGTATTCGAGGCGTTGTCGGTGACCTTGACCGTGAAGGTGAAAGATCCCGAAGCGGTGGGCGTGCCGAAAATCGATCCGCTCTTGGCATCGAGAGTCAGGCCGCCGGGTAAGCCGCCGGCGGAGACAGTCCAGGTGTAGGGCGTCGAACCTCCCGCGGCTGCGAGGGTGACGGCGTAACCGACGCCAACGGAATCCGACGGCAAAACGGGCGCCGTGGTAATGGTGAGCCCGGCAACCACCGCCATGCTGAATGCCTTGTTCACGCTGACCGAAGAGGCGTCGACCACTTGCACCGTGAATGTGAAGCCGCCCGCGCTGGTGGGCGTGCCGGTAATGGCGCCGGACGACGGCGAAAGCGTCAGGCCGGCGGGCAGGGCGCCGGAAGAGATGCTCCAGGTGTAGGGCGCGTTGCCGCCGACAACTACGATCGACTGCGAATACCCGACGCTGACGGCGCCGCCAGGCAAGGTGGGCTGCGTGGTGATGGTGAGGGCGGAGACGATGGCGAGAGTGAAGGCCTTGCTCACCGAGACGGAATTGTTGTCGGTGACCTGTAACGTGAAGCTGTAGTTTCCGACGCTTGTGGGCGTACCGGAAATGGTGCCGCTCGACGGGCTCAACGACAATCCGGCGGGCAGGGAACCGGCGCTCACCAGCCACGTGTACGGCGCGGTGCCGCCGACCGCGGTGAGCGGTTGCGTATAGGAAGTGCCGACGCCGCCCGAGGGCAGCGTGGGTTGCGTGGAGATGGCGAGCAGCGCGGCGATGCTGAGGGAGAAGGATTTCGTAGCGGTGACAGATGCGCTGTCGGTGACGGTGATGGTGAAACTGAACGTGCCGCCAGTGGTGGGCGTTCCGGTGATGGCGCCACTCGACGGGCTCAAAGTCAGGCCACCCGGCAGGGAACCGGCGCTTACCGACCATGTATAGGGCGATGTGCCTCCCGTGGCATTGAGCGATTGCGAATATGAGCCGCCTACAACGCCCGAGGGGAGTGTGGGCGCGTTGGTGATATTCAGGCCGGAGGCGACGATCAGTGTGAATGGCTTCGTCGCCATGACGTTGGTGCTGTCGGTGACCTGAACCGTGAAATTGAATGTGCCGTTGCTGGTTGGTGTGCCAGTAATGGCGCCGCTCGATGGGCCCAAAGTGAGGCCGCCCGGCAGTGCACCCGTAGTGACCTGCCACGCGTAGGGGCTGGTGCCACCCGCGGCCTGCAACGTCAGTGTGTAGGCTTGGCCGATGGTGCCATTGGGAAGGCTGGGCGCGGTGGTGATGGTGAGGCCGGCGGCAATTGTGATGGTGAATACCTTGGTGGCGGTGACACTCTTGGCGTCCTGAACCTGAACAGTGAACGTGGACGTGCCGCTCGCGGTGGGAGTGCCGGAGAGTGTGCCGGAGTTGCCATCAAGGTTGATGCCGGCGGGAGGCGCGCTTTGTATGATCGACCATGTATATGGCGACGTGCCGCCCGTGGCGGCGAGCGTGACAGTGGTATACACCACGCCGACGGTGCCATTGGGCAGAGTTGGAGCGGTGCTGATCGTCGGTCCGGGTGTGATGGTCACGGAGAAGGTTTGCGTGGCGGAACCGCCGCCGCTGTCGACTACTTTTGCGGTGAAGTTGAAGGGGCCGGAAGCCGTGGGAGTGCCGGTGATGGCGCCGGTGGAAGGGGTGAGTGTCAAACCGCCGGGCAGCGCGCCGCCGGAGACCGACCAAGTGTAACCGCTGCCGGTTCCCCCGGTAGCGGTGAGGGTAGTGCCGGCGGGATAAGGAGCCTTGATTTCGCCCGAGGGGAGAGTGGCGGAAGACGTGATAGTCAACGCAGGATTGATCGTAATGCTGAAGGACTGCGTGCCGAATCCACCGGCGGTGTCTTTTGCCTGCGCCGTGAAGGTGAAAGTCCCCGAAGCGGTTGGCGTGCCGGTGATTTGACCGGTGCTCGTGCCGAGGGAGAGTCCGGTAGGCAACGCACCACTTGAGACAGACCAGGTGTATCCGCCTGACGCGCCGCCAGAAGCCGTCAGCGTTTGCGTTGGGTAGGCGACGCTGGGATCGGCAGCGGGTAGCGAGGGGCCAGTGACGACGGGGGCTGAGTTGACGGTTAAGGTCAGCGGCGCACTGTTTGCGGTTGAGTTGGCCGAGTCAGTGACAGTGAAGACCAGGCCTGTTGCCGTGGTCGCAGTAGCTGCGAGTGTTCCCGAGATGGCACCGCTGGAGGGGTTCAGCGTGAGACCGCTTGGCAGGGTTCCAGTGGTAAGAGCCCAGCTTTTGTACGGTGGGGTTCCACCTGTTGCGGCAAGAGTAGCACCTGGGTACGGAGCAGTGGCTTCGCCGGAAGGCAAGGAGTTGGTGGTAACTGTTGGGACCGGAACCGCAATCACCAATGTAAGGGGAGAGCTCGCTACCGTCGCGATCGAATCGGTGACTTGAACTGTGACGGTGTAGGTTCCGGCTAATGGCGCAGTCGCCGTCAGCGCAGACCCGGCCACTGACAACCACGGAGCGGCCGGGTTCACTGAGAGGAGCGACCAGGTATAAGATCCTGTTCCGCCAGTGGCCGAAAGCGGCGCGCTGTAGGCGACGCCTTGGGTGCCACTGGGAAGGGGTGCGGTCGTGTTGGCCAACTGTTGGTAAATTACGACGGTGACGGTCCCGGTGGCTGTGTTTTGCGCGGAGTCTGTGGCCGTTACCGTGAAGGACGTGCCCGACGGGCCGGTGGCTGCGATCGGATTGTTACCGCTCAAACTGCCGTCAGGGTTGAGCGTTAAGCCGGCTGGTGGAGAACCGATGAGTATATAGCTATATGATCCCGTGCCGCCTGACACCACTTGCTGCGAATAGGCGACTCCCACCTCACCCGACGCCGGCGAAGAGTTGATTGATATCTGTCCAGCCACTCCTCCCGCGCACACCACCGCCGCGATGGCGGCGTAGATCCACTGGATCGATAGTTTTCGCATGGCAGGGCCTAGTGGGGGGCGTTGATGGTTGGGGTGCCGGGGGCGAGCACGGTGGCGGGCGGGGTGGTCACGCCGACGGCGGTGCCGGTGCTGCCGGAGGATCCTTTATGTCCCAGGGCGGCGGCTGCTCCGGCGGCGGCCGCGCCACCGACGATGGCGAGGATCAGGAACATCTTGCCGTTGCCGCTCTTAGCCGCGGCGGGCTCGGCGTTGATTTGTGCAACCACCGCGCTCGCGGTTTGTCCGTGGTAAGAAGCGGTCACGCGGATCTGGAAACGGCCGGCGGTGTCGTTGGGCTTGAGTCCGTGGGCGACGGCCTGTCCTTTATCGTCGGTCTGCACGGTGAGCATTTTGGAATCGTCGGCGAAGGTGCCGCCGGCGCCGGAGTCGGGCAACTGGAAGCTCACCGAGGCTCCCACGACGGGTTCGTTATCCTCATGCAGCACTTGAATGACGGGCTCCTTCGCGTGGTGCTGCTGGATGTTATTAATGGCGCCCTGACCCTCCTGGACGACAATTTTGATACCGTTGGTTTGGGCGTCGGCGGAGGCAGCGAGGAGACAGAAGATCAGGGCGGGAATCAGGAGCGCTCGCGCTGGCCGCGACTCAGCATGCTGGTGTGGAACAGACGAGGTTCGTTTGGGCGCAATACCGTGGTGGCGCATGAGCCTCCGAGCTCAGAGCAATTTAAGAGCTTATTACAAACGGAGCGCAAGTGGGCGGGCAGGAAGTACCGTACTAAAGTTGACAGTTCGGTAGCCCGCTTGCCAACTGGTTTGGGAACCGGGAATTAGACTAAGCTAGGCAAAGCAGACCATGGAAGGAGCGCCCTTCAGCCTCAAGCAGGACCAACCGAGCGTGGATGAACCCTCGCGGGCGATTGACTGCCCGGTCTCGGTACTGCAGAACCTGCGAGCGTCGGTACTGGGCCGATTCAACTCCACGCCGCACGGGGGCAGCGACGTCACGGGGGTTTTGTTCGGAACGCGCCAAGGCGACGAGGTGCGGATTACGGCGTTCTGCGCCTGCTCGGGCGAAGGCGAGGTTTCGGCGTCGGGCGCACTCGAGGAAACGCAACACGCGATTACCGCAGTGATCTCGGCATCGCGCGACCAGGAGGAATTTGCGGGTCTGGAACCCTTGGGCTGGTTCCGCGCGCATCCGCGGTGCCAGCTTGGCCTCGACGAGCGCGACCTGGAGATCGCCAACACGCTGTTTTCCGAGCCATGGCAGGTGGCGCTGGTGATGCGTCCCGGGAATTCGGCGGCGACGCGCGTATGTTTCTACTTTCGCGATCGGGAAGGTCCGTGGACAGCAGACTGCGCGGTACGTGCATTCACGGTGCCGGCGGGGGACCTGGAGGCGGCCCGGGAATTCACGGGCGATCCGGTGGAGGAGAACCAAGCGCTGACGCCGACGGAGCCGCGTGGGTACTCGGGCACGTTGCTGGAGCCTCCGGAGCCGCGCAGACCGACGCGGTTGCCGGTGTTGGCGGTTACGATGTGCGTGCTGGCGGCCGTGGCGGGCGGCGTCTACTACTGGTTCATGCGGCCGCAGACGCTCGGCTTGACAGTGCATTTGACCGACAGCGCGACGCAACTCCGCATCGGGTGGGACCGGACCGCGGGACCCGTTCGCGATGCGAAGGTGGGGTACGTGGAGATTGCCGACGGCGGCCAGGTGGAGCGCGTGGACCTGGATACCAGACAGCTGCAAATCGGATACGTAAATCATCAGCGGCAGTCGAATCGGGTCACCGTTCGCCTGGTGGTGATGGCGGATGGTGGTGCGCCGTTAGAGGAGATCACGCGGTTCGTGGCGCCGGCGGGAGTGCCGAATCCTCCATCGGCGACCGATGGCGCGTCGACGGCGAACTCCGGCGAGAGCGCAGAGGGTGAAGCAGACAAGACGCCGGAGCTGGTAGTGCCGGTGCCGGTGCAAACCGATGCGACAGCGGAGGCGCCCGCAAAATCGGAGACGGCGGCGAAATTCCAACCGCCGGAGACGAAGCCGGCGCAGCCGCCCGATCAGGCGCCGGCCCCCGAGGTGGGGGCTCCCGCGGAGGTGGCGCACGCGCCGGCACCCGTGTTAATGCCGCCGGTGGCGCACACCGAGCCACCGCCGGAGAAGCCGATAGAGAAAGCACCGGAGAAACCGGTGGAGAAGCCAACGGGACTGATCCAGAGGCCGCCGCTTGTGAGTTCCGCGGCTCCCGCGCCGGCCCAGAGTGTCGCGCGTCCCGCGGCACCACGCGTTCCCGCGGCTCCGGCGTCCGGACGTGTGATTTGGATCGGAAGGTTGCAAAAAAACCAGCCATTGACCATCAACGGGAAGAACACTTCCAGCGGGACACTGATGGGAGAATTGCCTGGGCGGCCATTCAAGTTCGCGATTTCACCCGGCGATTTAACGAGCGACGGGATCGTGCTTTACACCGCAAACATGCAGTACGCCAATAGCGTGGTGGAGCCGCCGGGCGCGCAAAACGGCTGGAACAGGACCGTCTACACGTGGAATCCAAAGTTCGCCAATGATGTGTCTATCGATGAGACGCCAGGCTCGGAAAACGGCTGGAGCCGCATGGTGCTGCATAGCAAGAACCCAAAGATTTCGGTGATCGTCATCGACTGGATGGCGGTGAACTGAGAGGGCGCGTGCGAGAAGGCGTCATGTCGCCCGCTGCGGCTTTGCCGCTGGCCGATTTCTGAGGAGCACTCTTAATAGACTAAAAGGTACGACCCACAACCGGCCGCTATACTTCCACAGCCGGGCGTTGGGTGCATGGACAGGAGTCTTGACCGGATTCGATGGAAATTCGATCGCTAGCCCCCGAAGATTACGGACGATGGGACGAGTTTGTCGAGGCCCATCCGCACGGCACGCCATTCCACTTGATGGGATGGAAGAAGACGATGGAGGATGTTTTTGGGTATTCTCCGCGCTATCTGCTGGCGGTCGACGGAAACTGCGTTCGCGGTGCACTACCCTTGTTTCTCGTGAAGAACTTCATCATGGGCAAGGTGCTGATGTCCTCGCCATTTGCGGTGTACGGCGGAATACTCGCCGACAGTGACGAAGCCAAGCGCGCGATCGCGGACCAGGCCATAAAGCTCGGGCAGGACTTAGGGGTGCAGCACATCGAACTGCGCAACGCGCATCCGGATCAGGTGCTGGAGGCCTCGAACGTTGCGCGGTACGTGACCTTCACACGACAAGTGACGCCGGACGAGGATGCCATTCTGGCCGAGCCCACTTCGAAGAAACGGCGCAACACGGTGCGCAAAGCCCTCAAAGCGAACTTTTCGATCCGCATCCAGCACACCGATTATCATGCATTCGAGGATTTGCACTCGCGTACGCTGCGCCGGCTGGGGACGCCTAACTTCCCGCCGCGGCTTTTTCCGGCTCTGCTGGCGAATTTTTCCGGATCGATCGATATACGAGAGGTTTTACTGGAGAACAAAGTGGTTGCTGCCAGTATGAACTTCTATTTTCACGATCAAATGCACACGTATTACGCGGCCTCGGATCCACAATATCTAACACTGGTTCCGAATGATTTCATGTATTACGAACATTTGCGCTGGGCGGGCAAGAACGGTTACCGCACGTTCGATTTCGGGCGATCCAAGGTCGGAACCGGAACCGCGGATTACAAGCGCCACTGGGGAGCCACGATGCGCGAGCTGCCTTATGAAATCCTGCTGGTGAACGGGAAACAAGTGCCGAATTATAGCCCGCAGAATCCGAAATTTCAGTTGGCGATAAAGATATGGCAAAGGCTGCCGCTGGCGGTGACACGCGCAGTGGGTCCTCAACTGGTGAAGCTGTTTCCCTAACGGCGAGGGCAAAAAAAACGGCGCCGGCTGGGAGCCGGCGCCAAGGGAGGTGCCTAGACCTTACTCGAAAACGTAGCTGATGCCGATCATGGGGACGAAATCGTTGAGCCAGCCGCCGATTTTGGTCGGGGGCACGGGTGCAATGACGTTCTGCGGGAAAGGCGTGAGGTAGTCGCGGATCTCGGCGCGCAGCACGAGGTGCTGCGAAAGCTGAACCTTGACGCCGCCGCCCACGCTGATCATGGGTTCCACTTGCTGGGTTTTGGTCAACAGCGCGAAAGTCTCCAGATTCTGATAGGCCTGCTCGGTACCGGTGCCGCGATACAGTTTCATGCCACCCCCGACCGCGAGGAAGGGCTGCAGTTTGCCGGTGTGCCGGACGCGCGGGTGCAGAATCAGGTCATAGCCGATCGCGTGCGCCTGCCCGCCGAAGCTGGCCGTGGTTCCCCCGGAGGAGAGCCGCAGGTCATCCATTTCGAAGGCATAGCGGAATTCGCCGCCAATGCGGCTGTTGCTGTTGTAGCCGACGACGGCGCCAAACGCAGCTCCGGGGCCGAAGCCGGCCGAGGCCGAGCCTTGCGGGTTGGTGGCGTCGACATTGCGGTAAAAGCCATAGCTGGCCATGCCGCCCACCTCCCACTCCTGTGCCGCGCTGATGCCCGCAAATAACAGGGCTAGCGTGAATCCAAACGTAACCTTTCGCATGTCTTCTCCCGTTTGAAACGCAATTCTTACCGTGTTCGCTGCGGCGATGGGGCAGCGAGCGGCGGTGTTACTTCACGACGCGCACTGTCAGCGCCGTCAGGGCTCCATTCTGGTTGATGACCAGGGGTTCGCTCATGCCGGTGGGGATGCTGCTCGGCACTTTCACTTCAATTTCATCGACACCCACCATGCCTGGGGCAAGGCCGGCGTAAACCACGGTCAGGTCGACGCCGCCCAGCGTGACTAAGGGCAGGGCGTTGGCGACGGCAAGCGGCTTGGACGGTCCAGCCGCACCGGTGGCCACCGATGGCGTCACGGTTCCGAGCCCGGTGGCATAAATGGTGATCGTATCTTTCGAGTGGATGGGGTTCGACAGGGTCACCAGTTGGTGGTTGGAATTTCGGAGCAGCATCGGAAGGTTGGTCAAAGGCCCGGCCGTGCCATTGCGGAACACGGCAGGGGCATTCTCCTGAATGTTCACGTTCATGGTCGGGGTGCTGCCGCCGGGCGTATGCAGAACCAGCGTCGCGCTGCCGCCGGCGTTGAAGGGCAACTGTGCCGTGATTTGTTTGCTGGACACCAAGGTCATGGGAATCGGAGAGCCGTTGAGCATGAGGCAGGTGTCGCCGAGAATTGTGGGCCACGGCGCCGAGGTAGCGGTCGTGGTGCTGGATCCCAAACCCGATCCCAGCAGGGCGATCAACCCACCAGGAGCGACACCCTGCGTGAAGTCGGCAGCGTTCACGACGGATTTCAAAGAGGGCGGTATTACCGCTGCGGAGTAATTCCATGGCACCAGGGTGAACCCGGATGTCGTGAGCGAAACGAGTGCGCTCTGATTGTTCAGCGGCGCGAGCGTGCGCGTGAACGCCGAGATGGCTCCGCTTGGGGCGACCAGCGGGGCTTCGACCAATTCGACCGGGCGGAGAGCGGAAGACGAACCGGGCTGCACCTGCTCAATCACGCCTGGAGCGCCCGCGACCGAAGGGGCCGTCGTGCGATAACCCATCTGACCGTAGAACGCGGCGCCGGAAGACGCGCCGGTGGAGGAATCGAGAGTGCCGGTCATGACCAGCGATTGGTTCAGCAGGTTGTTGTTCACGATGAACGTGCCGTAATCAGACGCGCCATGCGCTCCCGACAGCGCCGTGAAGTCTTTCCTGCCGGCGACGAACGAGTTCGAACTGGCGTCGTAGAGATAGGTAGTTCCATCGGCACCGGCGGCAAAGATGTACCGCCCCGAGGGCGAAGACGACATCGCCGTATCGATATTGATGCTGTTGGTGAAGATGCCGAGAGTTGGCAGGGCGGACGCCGTGCGGTTGGGGAAATTGACTTCGTCGATCTGGTGCGCCGGGCCGGAAACGCGGCTGGCGACAAGAATCGCGCTGGACGAAACGGCCACTTGGCGCGGATAGTGGCCAGACGGCATCACGACCGGCACCGAAGGCTGAAGCGTATTCAGGTTGAAGACGTACAGTAACTGCGAATTCTCATGGCCCACCAGCAGGTAATTGGCGTCCATGGTGATCGCCATGGAGGTGGGGGTGTTGCTGGTGCGCAGCACGGCCAGTTGGTTTTTGCCAGTGGAATCGAAAACGTACACCTCGTTCTGGTCCTGGCGCAGAACGTAGAACCGGTTGCGGATGGGGTCCGCCAGCACGTCGACCAGGGTTCCAGGCACATCAATGAAGGTTCCCTTCTGTTCGGGGCCTTGGCTATTGATGAGCACCCGAATCGGGTCGGGGACATTGATGGCTGAATTGGAAGCGATGGCGATGGAAGCGGTGACGGTACCGGTCTGGTTCTGGAATACAACGGGGTCAATGGTTACGGTGATCGTCGCCGGGGTGGTTCCGCCGTATTGAGACAGATAAATTCCAGAAGCCGACGGCGTCAGGGTAAAGTCGGTCTGGTTGCCGCCTGGATCGAGGATGGTAATCTGCTGGGTGTTGACGCTGCCGGCGCAAAGATTCCCGCGGAAAACCAGATCCGGCTTGGAAGCCTGCACGCGATTCGCAGAGTTCAGATAGCCGACGGGGAATACGGTCACGCCGCTATCGGAAACGGAATAAAGCATGTCGCCCTTGGCGGTGAGGACGGATTTGCCGGTGGTGTTCTCCGCCAATTGCAGGTTCTGTTGCACCGCGAGATTGTCGGCGGCGACGACCTGCAGGATAGGCGGCGCCACGGAACCCTGTGGCGCCGATGTGGAGGGAGTCGTGGGCGGGGCGGCTGTGGATTGTGCCGTGCCTTGGGGTATTTGGGCGTAAATAAGCCCGGCTGAGGAATTGATGGCGCTGGTGCCGATGTTCAGAGTGCCGGCGGCGTTGGGGAACTGCGCGGCCCAGAGTCCGTTCTTCAACAAGGCCCAACCGGCCGTGAACGAACTGCCGTCCGCGCTGACGCTGACTGCGCGCGGCCCAAGCTGCGGGGTTGCCGTATAGCCGACGACGGCGATGCCGTGGTTCAGAACGCTGTACTGGAAAAAGAAAGTGTCGGATAAGCCGTAAATGTAGAAGCCATTTCCCGAAACATTCAAGGAGGTAGCCACGATATTCGGCGGAAAATTCGCCGGCGCGACTGGCAGCGAATGAGCCGTCACGTTGGCGATGGTGTCGATCACCGTAGTTTGCCCGGTAGTGGGGTCGAAAAGAATGAAATTGGTAGTGGTGACGATGAGGGCCAGGCCATCGATACCGAATGCCACGCCGAGCGGCGGATCGCCGAGAGCGAACGTCTGGATGGCGTTGTTCTGGTTGAGGCTGATAACCGTCAGGGCGTTGGAGGGGGCCGTCGGCGCGGTGAAGTTTCCGAAGTGCACGACGACCAGGTAATTGCCGTCCGGCGAGAGCGACAGCGAGCCGGGCTGCGGTGCCACGCTGATGGCCGAATGGATGGTGTTGTCGGCCAGCGACATCACATCGATCTGGTTAGCCGTAAAATTCGCGATATAGAGCAAGCCGCGCGGCTCATCGAGAGCAACGTCGGCGGCTTGGCCGCCAATGGGCACGACCGTGCCGAAGGTCGCCGCAGAGGCCGGCGCTGCCATGCCCGCCGCGACTAGCAGGCCGAACACAGCCGCGCTCAGGCAGGCTCCCACTCGAAAGATCACGCTGTGAAAGAGGCGTGTGCGATTCATAGAACGTGATAACCTCGCGGAATAAGGAACATTATTCCTTTAGAAATGACCCTGTAAATGTAGCATTATGGCAATGAAATGCAATAGCAAAAATAGGTAGTGCGTTTTTCCTGCCATCGGTTAACAGCGAGAATATATCAAAAATTGATATCAAATTCGCCCATTTGTATAGCTTTAAAACCGACACTTTTCAGGTATACTGGCGTTCCGAGGCTCGCCTACGGGAAGGCACTGCCTCGCTGGCGGGAAATCGCATGTTTTTTAATAAATCACGCATAAAAAGTGCTTTGATTATCGGCGCATTTTTGACGGCCGCCGGCCTGCCGGCGCAGACCGTGAGCAGTGTTCGCATTTACACGAACCCCACCGGCCTGACGTTTAGCGTGGATGGACAGGGCTATACGCAGCCCGTGACGCTATTCTGGCCGCAGGGAAGCAAGCACGTCGTATCGGCGCCGAGCTTGCAAAATGCCGGGCAAGGTCTAGCCACGACTCAATATGGCCTGGGCACGGTGGTCAGCAATATCGGGCCTATCCTCGATCTCACCAATATCACCGCCGATCCGAACCTAACTTACATCGAATTGCCGTTTACCACCCAGTACCAGGTCCAGTTGGACTTTTTCAGTTGTCCGGCGGACCTCTTTGTCTCGACGAAGCAGTGCACGCAGCCGATCGTTTGCCAGCCTGGAACGATTTGTGAAGAGCCCGGCTATGTGATCGTGAATGGCACGACCTTTTATGCGAACGGCTATGTATACGTCGGAGCGGGACAGACCGCAACGGTAGAGGCGCACCCGAATCCAGGATGGGTATTTTCAGGCTGGCTCAATGTTCCCGGCTCAGGAAACACCAGCCAGGCTTTCCAGAACGTGTGGACTATAAATAATCCCACGATTCTTTACCCGCAATTCACGCAGGCGCGTTCTGTTTCGGTCACGGTCCAGACCGTGCCCGCCGGCTTGCAGACCCTGGTGGATCGTACACCGTATTACGCGCCGGTCAACCTCGAGTGGGGGCTGGGCAGCGTCCACCAACTCGGCGGGATCTCGCCGCAGTACGACCTGCACGGAAATCTGTGGGTGTTCAATTCCTGGAGCGACAACGGCGCGTTCTCGCACGCCTACAATGTTCCCACCACCGGAGGGGCGCCGATTACGTTGACCGCAAACTACGTCACCGGAACGCTGACCTCGTTCCTGACCTCTCCGCAGGGCCTAGCCCTGACCGTGGACGGCCGGCAGAATTATCCAAACTACACTTTTGCCTGGGTGCCCGGCAGCGTGCACACGGTAAGCGCGCCCGCCACGCAGGTGGACGCCAACGGAAACACATGGGCTTTCCAGAGTTGGTCGAACAACGGGCCCGAGACGCAGCAGATCACGGTATCGGGGGTGGCCACCAACAATCGTTACACGGCTGTCTATCAGCCTGCGGGAATGATCAACATTTCGAGCAACCCGACCGGCGTTGCCATGGTGGTGGATGGGCAGGGTTGCCCGACACCTTGCAGCGTGGGCAAGGCCGTGGGAACTACGGTGCAGGTAGCGGCGCCGATGAGCTCGAGCGCCGGCACGGGCATGGAACTCGCTTTCCGTGGATGGTCTGACGGCGGGCCGACGTCACGAAGCATAACGGTGACGGCACAGCCTACGAATCTAGCGGCCGCGTACAAAATGCGCTATCAATTGCTGGGAGTTTCCGACCCAGCCAATGGCGCCTTGTGGACGACAAATCCGCCATCGTCGGATTCGTTCTTTGATCCCAATACACGCGTTGAGGTCTCGGTCACGACGAAGCCCGGCTTCCAGTTTCTTGATTGGGCAGGCGACGCGAGCGGATCGTCACCGGCCGCGCTGGTAGTGATGAACGCTCCGCACACCGTGCGTGCGGAACTCAACCCGGTACCGTACATTACCCCGGGCGGAATCATGAACAGCGCCTCGCAGAGTGGCAACACCGTCGCTCCCGGATCGGCCGTAGCGGTGTATGGCATCAATCTGGCCGCCAATAATTTGACATCGCCGGCAAGCCGTTTGGCGACGACTCTCGAAAATGTCACCGTCAAGGCGGGCGGGCAAGCGGTGCCGCTGTTTTTTGTATCGCCGAATCAAATCAATTTTCAGTTGCCCTCAACGCTGCCAACCGGGACTCATTTCCTGACCGTTCACGTGGATGGGAAACCAGACGCGACAGCGCCATTCACGGTGGCCCGCAATGCGCCAGGATTATACGGCACAGTGAGCAATTCGGAAACATTCGCGGTCGCAACGCACCAGGATGGAACCGCAATTTCGCTAACGAGCCCGGCGCGGCGTGGCGAGACCGTATCCTTATATGGAACCGGCCTCGGTCCGTTCCATCCCGAGCCCGCGGATGGCGTGGAAGTGGCCGCCGGAGCCAAGTATCCGCTGGTGGATGCTGCAAAGATCCTGATCGGTGAACTGCAGATTGAGCCTGTCTGGGCAGGGGCCGCGGTTGGCCGCGTAGGCGTCGCCGTCGTGCAGCTCAAGATCGACGACAGCATCCCGCACGCTACCAACGTTGCCCTGAAGGTGCAGGTGAACGAGGCCGTGAGCAACAGCGTGCTGTTGCCGGTGGAATAAGCGGGAACGCAGCTCCACCGCAGAGACGCGAAGGCGCTGAGAACAGACTAAAAGATTCGAAGCCGGTCTGCGCCGAATGTCATGTAGAGTGAGGTCTGCGTCCCCCCGATTCTTTCTCCGCGTCTTTGTGCCTGCGCGGTAATGAAAGATTTTAGCTCACCAGGTCTGGCGGAACCGCCAGGACGACTTCTACTTTGACGGGGTGCCCATCGACCACGGCCGGGCGGAACTCCCAATAGGGAAGGTATTGCAGGACGGCGTCGGTCAGCGGCGCTTGTGGATTGTCGCTGGCCAAAATCTTCATCTCGCGAAGCCGGCCGTTCTCATCCAGGAACCCGTGGACCAACAAATAATCGGTGCCGTGGCGCCAGTCTTCCGGCGGGCGCACGGTTACGGTGGGATAAGGAGCCGTGATCGGTTCCGGATTTCCCAAGCTCACGATGCTGCCGGCTTGCGCGGGTCCGGAAGCGTTCGGCAGGCAATACTCCATGATCCATTCCTTGGGCGCGCCTACTTGCAAATAGACCGTATAAATCGGCCGCCCCGACAATGCGTCGGCGCCCGCGGAGAAAGCCTCGGAATTTGAAGTCTGCACCACAACGACGTCGAAGACGCCGCCAGCCGGGTGCAGAACGCGCAGCGGAGTGCCGTTGAGTCCGGGGGGAGTCAGCAGTCCGAAAATGTGTGCGTCGCCCGCAAGCGAGTGAAGCAGCTCGGGCGCATTGGGTGTGTCCCCTCCAGGCTCTCCGCTTCCGGATGATGCATTGGCTGCGCCACCGACATCGCCCGAGCCATCTCCGGAACCCGGAAACCCGAAAAGCGGTGGGGAACCTGGCAGGCGCGCGAGCTGATTGCCGGCGGGAACGAAGAGAGCCTTGAGGGCGTCCGTGAGCGGCGCGGGGTCGGGGGAAAGCGCCATTACGTGGACGGGATCTCCGATGAATGGATCGATGGAGGTGGGGCCGCTCGGATTCTGAGTGGCATCGAGAACGCGTACCGGCATGGTTGTAGCCGCGGGCGGCAGCGGTAGCGAGGAGACCGGCGCGCTTGGTAACGAGGCCATACGCAGGTCAGACGTGAGGATTTCCCGATTAGGCGCGTCCAGGTGTGGCGTGGAATTCAGTTTTGGCGGATCCAATTTCGCCGTGCGGTTTCCGGGTTGGATTGGATGCTCGGGTGGCTTAGCGGGATCGCTGTCCCAAAACAGGAGATTCGGAAGCCGCTTATCCACCGGTGGTGGAATGTCGGGTGGCGCTTCGGCCTGCAAGACCGTTTGGGCAGCGGTGTCGTGTACGGGCAGGTCCGGCAATTCGAATTTGCGCGGCTCGGCCTGCGGAGGCGGCGGGGGCGTCATCACGGAAAAAAGGCCGGCGGGCGCATCGGCGGGTGTCGCGGCTGGCGGCGCGATCAACTTTGCTTCGGAACCCGACTCGGCGTATTTGCGCAGGTCTTTACGGTGAACCGAGATGCGCGGGCGGTGCGTGAGCCGGGCGGTGGCCGGAAAATCGTGGCCTGCGGAGGGCGCGAGATATATATGTTCGGGAAGCTTGATGACGAGAGCGCGTCCGGCAGCCCGGCCGGCGAGGAAATCGTCATCCGGCGCGGAGAATAAATCAGAAAAAAGAAAAAGCAGACTCAAGCAGACGGCGTGAGCAGCCGTGGAAATGAAGAAGACTCTCCAGCGCGGCTTCGGCCGCCGCTCGAGAACCGTAAATAGCGGAAGGTCGTCGTTGGCCTTGGCCCGGGGCTTACCGGTGCCCAACAGCCAGGAAATGACTGCGAGGATGAGCAGCGCCGGCATAACTTCTCACTCTCCCGGGTGAGGAAGTTCGCGGAGCTAGCTCGCGTTCCGCAGGCGCGTCGGCGGTGCCGACATGCGTAGGGACGATTTTTCGAGGAACAGGGCCCGCAGATCTTGCAGCGGTAGCGTTTCGGGAATGGAAGAACGTTCCGCGGCCACCGGCGCCTTTTCCAAGGTCCCATGTCCGGTGGTGAGGTTCTTCAATCCGTAGAGTGCCAACTCGAAGCGGTCTTTTACCCCGACCTTTTGGAAAAGCCGCGACAAATAAACCTTCACGGTTCCTTCGGAAATCAGCAGCATAGAGGCGATTTCCTTGTTCTTGAGCCCTTGGCTGAGCAGGCTGACCAGCTGACCTTCGCGCTTGGTGAGGGCGATCCGCTTGGCCGAGAGGAAGCTGTCGGTGAGCGCCTTTTCAAACCAGAATTCACCTTCGTTGACGCGCTGTAGACATTTAATCAGCAATTCGGAAGGCAGCGTCTTGCGAAGAATACCGCGTACGCCCAGGGCCATCGCCTGCAGCGCCAATTCAGTGGAAATGGAATGCACCCACAGCACGATTTTTGCGTTGAGCGAGGCCTTTTTCAGCTCACTCAAGATGCTGAAGGTGACATCGGAGGTCAAATCGATCAGCAGAATGTCGGGCTCGCCGGCATCCAGGATCTCTTTGAGCTTCACAGTACTCGAGCAAACACCTGTGAGCTGGAAGCCTTCTACGCTGGCCAGGGTCGATTCCAGTCCCTTGGCCAAAATCGGTTCATCGCTAAAGAGGAGCGTGCGTGTCATTTCGCACAACAGAATATCATCGCTATTAACTATAAAGCTAGTGATTTTTTGAAATTTTTTATAATTTATTTTCGAATTACGTACATTAAGGCCTCAATACGGGAAGCGCCACCGCCTGCGAATCGCCGCGAGCCCGCCTCCTGACGGGTTTTTCGATAACCTTCGTGTACAAAGCGATGACATCTATTTTCGGTATTGATCGCCATCCGATAAACAATTAAAGTGCTTAAGTATCTGAATTTTATCGCATGAATAGGCGTGAGAATCCGCGTATGGACGTCAAGCTGAAATGCCACGTGGCCCCAATGAAAACTTGGCCGCAGGGCATGTCCGGCGTCACGGAGAACATCAGCCGCAACGGCGTTTTGATGTTGTGCGCCGATGGTTCCGTGGGTGGACAGCCGCGCGTCGGCGAGGCGGTCACCGTAGAAATCGAGTTGCCCGAGAATCCCGTGTTTGGCCGCAAATGCATTCATTGCCAGGCGACGGTAGTGCGGGTTTCGGAGGAATCCGGGCAGCCTCTTCGTGTGGCATTTAGCGTGAATCAAATGAAATTCACGGAATATGGAAATCCTGCGACCCAATTGTGCGAAATGGAAGCCAGCGCAGGAACGGTTCCCGTGTAGCGGTGGGGTGATGGGGAAAAGCCAGGCGGTTGCCAAGGTCGAATAACATGGTCGCGCCCAAGAACCACTTCTTCGTTCGCCTGCTTCCTTCGTTGACAGATGTGGCTTTTCTGATGCCGCTGGCCTTCGTATTCCTGCGCATGGGCGGCGCGACGAGCCTGCTGGGCGACGGCGATACCGGCTGGCACCTCAAGACCGGCGAGTGGATTTTGGCCAACCATCGTATTCCGGATCAGGATATTTTTTCTTACACAAAAGCGGGACAGCCGTGGTTTGCGTGGGAGTGGATGTGGGATCTGGCGTTCGGCTGGCTCCATCAGCACGCCGGCATGGCGGCGGTGATTCTGGCGAGCATGCTGGTATTGTGCTGCACCTCGGCGCTGCTGTTTCGTCTGGTGAGGAATGCCTGCGGCAACGCGCTGCTGGCAATTCTGATCATGTTCCTGGTGACCGGTGCTTCGGCCATCCACTGGGTGGCGCGGCCGCACCTGTTCACTTTGCTTTTCGCCGTGATTTTTTACTCGCTGCTCGAACGGGCGCATGCCGGCCGCACCGAACTGCTTTGGTGGCTGCCCGCGCTGATGCTGATCTGGACCAACCTGCACGGCGGGTTTTTCGTGGGCTTGGTTTTGGTGGGAGCTTATGCGGCCGGAGATTTACTGCGGGCGCTGTTTGAAGGCGCGGCGGACGCGCGCAACAAGGCCGTGCGCAGCGCAGCGCCTTATGTGGCTACTGGGGCCGGCTGTCTTCTCGCGACTTTTGTGAATCCGTACTTTTACCATCTCCACGCGCACATCTTCGAATATCTGACCGACCGCTATCAGTACCAAAATATCTCGGAGTTCCAGTCATTCAATTTTCATCACCCGGTGACGTTGTATTTCGAGCCCATGTTGGTGCTGGGCCTGGCAGCGGCGGTCTGGAGCCTGTCGCGCCGCGACTATGTCCACGCGTTGCTGGTGGCCGGCTGGGCGCACCTGGCGCTCGTAGCGGTGCGCAATACTCCCATTTTCATGATGGTGGCTTCGGTGCCGGTCGCGGCCATGCTGCAGAAGGTGATGGAAGATCTGCCCGCGGGCCATCTGGCGAACTGGTTGCGGCATGCGGCGTCACGTGTGATGCGGTTCGCCGCCGACTTTGGAGAAGCCGATTCGTTGCCGCGCCTGCATGTTGCCAGCGCCGCTGCCAGCTGCCTTCTGGTGGCGTTGTTCTATGCTCCGCATGCGCCCGCGATGTGCCGTGCCGAATACAACGCCGCACGATATCCGGCGAAAGCGGTTGAGTTAATCCAAAAGCGCGGCCTCGGAGATACCATTTTTACGGACGACACCTGGGGCGGGTATTTAATTTACCGCCTATATCCAGCGAATAAAGTTTTTATCGACGGCAGGAGTGATTTCTACGGCTCCAGCTTTAATGAAAAGTATCTCGACGTGATGAATGTCCGGTACGACTGGGAGAAGAACCTGGATGAGTATCACGTCAATGCGATTCTTCTGCCGGTCGAAACTCCCCTGGCGGCTACTCTCAAGGAGTCGCCGCGGTGGCACGCCACTTATGACGATGGTGTAGCCATTCTGTTCCGCGCGGCGGATGCCGGCACCCCGGGGGGCAACCAGTTTTCCGTCGTTACCCACGACGGGAAAGATCGTGGTCGAGAGATCACGAAACCACAACATGTGATCTCGCGATCACCAAATCAACCAATAGGAGTGAACCATCATGAAAACGCTGCTGTTTAACTTTGTTAGGGATGAGCAAGGCCAGGACCTGATCGAATATACGCTGCTTCTGGCTTTCGTGTGTCTGGCCTCTGCCGCGCTGTTCATTAGCGCCGGCGGTAGCGTGGCCGGTATCTGGACTGCCACCAACACCCGGCTGGCCGCTGCCAACACGTCCGCTAGCTAAGACATCTGGCGAGGGGCATGAACCACATGCCCCTCTGCCTTCCAGATGGCTGCGGACACTTAAGAGGAGGCTGATTGGGTGATTGAAACGTTGGACAGGACCCTGCGAACCGGGCAAACCTAACGCCAAACACGTCGCGCTTTATCGCGAGTGGATGGCGTGCCCCCCCTGTTCACGTCGATTCACCAAGACGATACACGCTCAATTTGAAGCGGAACCAAGGAGGAAATCAACCCATGCTGAAGCAATTTATAAAAGATGAGCAGGGCCAGGACCTGATCGAATACACGCTGTTGGTGGCGTTTGTTTGCCTAGCAACCTCTGCATTATTTGTCAGTTCGGGAGGGAGTCTTTCGGGGATTTGGACCTCGGCCAATACGGAACTCGCCAACGCGAATACGTCGGCGAGCTAAGTTACCTGAAAGGTAACCGCCAGTGGCACCAGTTCGGCGTCCCATTTGGCCTTGGAAAGGGAGATCCAAGGCCGGTGTTTTCCGCGTTCCTGCCACCCGGCAGGGCCGGAGCTTAGAGTCGCTCATTGAAAGGTGAAAAATGAACCAGCGTTTGTTTTCTGTGCTTATCTTTGCATTTGTCGTCTCGGCGGGAGCCAGCCTTTTGCTCTACCGGCTGATTGCTTCCCGCGTGACGGCGAATGCCAAGCAACCGACTGCGCAGGTGCTAGTAGCTGCTCGTAATATGGAGCTCGGCACGCTGATCCGCGATTCGGATTTGAAGATGGCGGATTATAGCGGTCCGTTGCCGCACGGCGTGCTTCTTCATAAAGAAGATGTTGTGGGCCGCGGCGTTGTGGCTGCGATCTATGAAGGTGAGCCGGTGGTCGAGAGCCGCCTTGCCACCAAGGGCGCCGGGGCCGGTTTGGCCGCCACGATTCCCGCGGGAATGCGCGCGGTCGCCGTTCGCGTGAATGAGGTGGTCGGCGTATCCGGATTTGTCGTGCCCGGGATGCGCGTTGACGTGCTCGTCGCGGGCACCCCGCCCAACGCCAAGGCAGACGTGGGCACGATCTCCAAGACCCTGCTCCAAAACATCGAAGTTCTTTCAGCGGGTCAAAATTTCCAGAAAGATTCCGAGGGCAAGGCTGTCCAGGTACAAGTGGTGAACCTGCTGGTGACACCGGAGCAGGCCGAGATCCTCGCGCTGGCGAGCAACGAGACCCGGATTCAGCTGGTACTCCGCAATCCTTTGGATACGCAGACCACCAAGACCACGGGTGTAGCGATGTCGGGCCTGTTTGGCGGGCCGATTAAGCCGCCCGAGCCGTCTGCCGCTCCCAAGCCGCGCCGCATCGCGGAGCGGATCGTGCTGCCGTACCCTGTGGCGCCCGCACCGAAGCCGGCCCCGCCGGTGACGGTGGAAATCATGAATGGCAACAAGCGCGTCGAATCCAAATTCCCGGCTGGTTCGGAGAACGTCCAATGAGAGTCTCAAAACTGCTTGGAACGATAGCGAGCTGCTGGCTTGGAGTTTGTTTGACGCCATTGGCGCAGGCGCCGGCCCGCGCGGCGGAAGCCGCTGCTGTACCGGCGGTGAAGGCCGTTCAGACCGCATCCGCAACCAGCATTCAAGAGGGCCATCCCGCTGCGGCGCGCGACTTGTTCGTGACGGTGGGGAAATCGCTGGTTGTCGATAGCCCGGTGAACATACAGCGCGTTTCGGTGGCGAACGGCGATCTGGCCGAGGCGCTGGCCGTAAATCCGCGCGAAGTCCTGGTGAACGGCAAGGCCGCCGGCGAAACCAGCATGATCATCTGGCAGCAGGGCGGTAACCGGTTGTTCTTTGACCTCACCATCCGGGCGAGCAACGCCAAGGTGGCTGCGGTGCAACAGGAAATTGATCGGGAAATGCCGGGGCAGGACGTCAAGGTCACCTACGACAACGACATGGTTTTCCTGCACGGTACGGTGAAGGACCTAACCAGCTCTGACCGCGCGGCCGCCATTGGCGCGAGCCTGGGAAAGACCGTCAACCTTTTGCACGTGATGGTTCCTCCCACCGAAGCGCAGATCCTGCTGAAGGTTCGCTTCTATGACGTGGATCGAACGGCCGTGCAGAACCTGGGAATCAACATCATCAGCACCGGCGCAACCAATACGATCGGACGCGTGACCACTGGTCAGTTCTCGCCGCCGACGTTGACTTCCAGCCCCGGTTCGCCGACCACCGTCAATTATTCGGATCTGTTAAATATCTTTCTGTTCCGGCCCGACCTGAACCTGGGTGCGACCATCGAAGCGCTGGAGAACCAGAACCTGGCGCAATCGCTCGCCGAGCCCAACGTGCTCGCGATCAACGGAAAAACGGCCAGCTTCCTGGCCGGAGGCGAGTTCCCCTATCCCACGCTCCAGGGCGGCGGCGGCGGGCTGGGCCAGGTCACGATTCAATTCAAGGAATTCGGAATTCGCTTGAACTTTACGCCGATCATCACACCGCGCGGCACCATCCGGCTGCACGTGATGCCGGAAGTGAGCTCGTTGGACTTTGCCAACGGATTGAATTTCGAAGGCTTCACTATTCCCGCTTTGGATACCCGCCGCGTGGAAACGGAGGTGGAACTCGAGGAAGGCCAGAGTTTCGCCATTGGTGGCTTGCTGAATAACACATTGACGCAGACATTGAGCCGCGTTCCGGGCTTAGCGAATATTCCACTGCTCGGGAAGCTGTTTCAATCGCGCGCCATCAATAAGACCAACACCGAGCTGCTTGTAGTGATCACGCCGGAATTGGTGCGGCCAGTGCCTAAAGGCCAGCCGGTACCCGAGATTAAGGTGCCGAAGGAGTGGCTCAAAGGACCCGCGGGTGTGCCGCGTACCCCAGGTATGGACGTCACTGGTCCTGTCCCTGCGCGGCCGCCGAAGGATGCGGTTCCGGTCGAGCAAATGATCCAGTCACAGAGGCCGATGCCCCCGCTGCCGGGATCCCAGCAGCAGCAGCAACAGCAGCAAAACGGCTCGCAGATCCAATTCGTGCCGATGCTGACACAACCCGGACAAGCACCACAACCGGCCGCGCCGTCATCCGCGCCGGCGGCGTCACCTGCGCCGTCCGGATCCGGAGGAGGAACGGGAGCCAACCAGTAAATGAGGTTTGCTGTTGAGGATTTGAAGTGTATCCGCTGAGTATTGGTTTAGTCATCGAGACCAAAGAACTGTGGGATGACGTTCATTCCACATTGCAGGACTTACCCGTCCGCCTGCAGATCGAGCAGCACGAGCTGGGTGATCTCGCGGAGTTTCTGGATAAAGTCGAGAGACTTCGTCCCGAAGTCATGATTCTCGAAGTCATGAAGCTCCGCGAGCCGATGGAGCACGTGGTGGGCCGGATCAAAGCCGGCACCGCGGACCCCATGATCATCGCGCTCCATCCGACCGCGGAGCCGGAGCTGATTTTGCAGGCGCTGCGGGCGGGCGCCCACGAGTTCCTGCATCCGCCGGTGAAATCCAGCCTCAACCAGGCGCTGGAACGCAAATCGGCGGAGCGCAACAAAATGCGCCAGCAGCTCCGGCAAAAGGGCCGGGTCGTCGGCTTCCTCTCGGCCAAAGGCGGCTGTGGAGCGACAACCATCGCCTGTCACATCGCGGCGGAGATCGGCCGGCACGGCAAGCATGTTCTGCTGGCCGACATGGATCTGGACGCCGGAATGGTGCGATTCCTAATGAAGTCCAAATCGCCCTATTCGGTTCTGGACGCTCTGAACAATCTGCATCGCCTCGATCAGAACTATTGGAATGCGCTGATCTCCAATGGCCTGCCGGGCCTAGAAGTCATCGCCGGACCGCAAGCCCTGGCCTCGCGCCAGCAACCCAACCAGGAGCAGATGCTGAACATGCTGACCTTCTGCCGGGGCCAATACGACTTCTCGATCGTGGATCTGGGCCGCAGCCTGAACATGACGGCCATGAATTCGCTCGATGAGATCGATGAAACCTACCTGGTCACCACGCTGGATGTTCCGGCGCTCCATCAGTCGAAGCAGATCATCCAGTCGCTTTCCAACGTGGGGTACGGGCGCGAACGTTTACGCCTGGTGTTGAATCGTATGCCGCAGCGGCTCGACGTCACGCCGGATGAGCTGGAAAAGATGATGTCGCTTCCCGTGTTTGCCACGCTGCCAAACGATTACCCGTCCTTGTACGAGTCGTACTCGGAAGGCTCGCTGCTGCCCCCCGGCAGCCGTTTGGGGAAAGAACTCGCTCGCATGGCCGTGAAGGTTGGCGGCATTCAAGAAGAGAAGGGCAAGAAAAAATTCTCGCTTTTCGGTTAAGAGACCATAAATGCTAACGGAAACGGTACAACGCACGGGAGCCAATCGGGAAGCAGGCTGGGTAAATCGCCTGTTCACCACCGAAGGCTACACGCCCGAACATCAGGAGCTGAAGTTCACGCTCCACCGCAAGCTGCTCGACCGGATCAATCTGGAAGCGCTCTCCGCCATGGCGGGAGAACGGGCGCGCGCTGAAATCCGCGCCGCGGTGGCGCGACTCATCGAGGAAGAGAAGACCCCGCTCAGCTTGATGGAGAAGGACCGCGTCATCGAGGAAGTGCTCGATGAGGTGTTCGGTCTTGGGCCGCTGGAGCCTCTGCTGCGCGACCCCACCATTTCGGACATTCTGGTGACCACGCCGCGGCTGGTCTACGTGGAGCGTGCCGGTAAACTGCATCGGACGCCGGTCGAATTCAAGGACAACGCCCACCTGCTGCGCATCATTGAAAAAGTGGTTTCGCGCGTGGGCCGCCGCGTGGACGAGTCCTCTCCGCTGGTGGACGCCCGCCTGCCGGATGGATCGCGCGTCAACGCCGCCATTCCCCCGGTGGCCGTGGATGGGCCGCTGCTTTCGATCCGCCGTTTCGGTCGCGACACGCTGCAGGGCGAAGACCTGGTCAAGAAGCTGGCTATGACCGAAGGCATGCTGCAATTGCTGCAATGCTGCGTGAAGGCCAGGCTCAACATTGTCATCGCCGGCGGTACCGGCGCCGGAAAAACCACGCTGCTCAATGTGCTCTCCTCTTACATTCCGGAAGATGAGCGCATCGTCACCATCGAGGACGCGGCTGAGTTGCGCTTGCGCCAGACGCACGTGGCGCGCATGGAGACCCGTCCCGCCAACGTCGAAGGACAGGGCGCCATTCGCATTCGCGAGTTGGTCGTGAACGCTCTTCGTATGCGTCCTGACCGCATCATCGTTGGTGAGTGCCGTAGCGAGGAAGCTCTCGACATGTTGCAGGCCATGAACACGGGCCACGACGGATCACTGACTACGGTGCACGCCAACAACCCTCGCGACGCCATCGGACGCCTGGAGGTCATGGTCGGCATGGCCAACGCCAACATGGGAATTCGCTCCATGCGCCAGCAGATCAGCTCGGCCATCGACATGTTCGTACAGGTATCGCGTTTCAGTGATGGTACGCGCCGCATCACGCACATCACCGAATGCGTGGGTATGGAAGGCGACCTGATCACCATGCAGGACATCTTCGTTTTCGAAAAAACCGGGTTGAGCGATGCGGGCAGAGTCACCGGGCGCTTCCGCGCCACCGGCATCCGCCCCAAATTCTACGAGCGCCTGCGCGCCTCGGGCATGCAATTGCCCGCTTCCATCTTCCAGACCGTCGTGGAGATTTCGTAAAAAGGCCGCATCATGAACTCCTTAATTCCGTTTCTCTTTGCATTCCTGGTTCTGTTCGTCGTGGTGATGGTCGCGGCGAGCGTTGCCTACAAATTCTGGGACAACAAGCGCAAGAAGCAGGTCAGCAACATGCTGCAAACCGGGGAGGAGAAAGCCCCGGAGATTTCGATCAGCAACCTTCTGATGGAGCCGACCGACGATGGCCGCTCCTTCATGGAGAAGTTCATCGAAAACCTCGACGTGGCGCAGAAGTTGCAAGCCCAGATGTCTCAGGCTGGTTTGAACTGGACGCCGATGAAATTCCTGGTGATGTCGGTTGTCATCGCCATTGTCGGTGGCGTAATCGGAGTGCGCTTCCCGGTGCTCGGGTTCGGCACCACCTCCGTGGTCTTCGGGCTTCTCTTATCGACGCTTCCCTATTTTTACGTGCGCCGCACCCGCAACAAACGTCTGGGAAAGCTGGAAGAACAATTTCCCGAGGCGCTGGAGTTCCTGGCGCGATCGATGCGCGCCGGCCACGCTTTCACGATTAGCCTGGAAATGCTGGGCGAAGAACTTCCCGAGCCATTGGGCCAGGAGTTCCGCACGCTGTTTAACGAGCAGAATCTCGGCGCGGCTTTGGAGGTTGCGCTGTCGAATCTCACCACCCGAGTGCCGCTGCTCGATATGCGATTCTTCGCATCGTCGGTTCTGCTACAAAAACAAACCGGCGGCAACCTGGCGGAAATTCTCACTCGTCTTGCCGAAGTCATCCGCGAACGCTTCCGCCTGAAGGGGCAAGTGAAGGCGGCGAGCGCGCACGGCCGGCTGACTGCAACCATTCTGATGCTCATGCCGATCGCCACCATGTTTGCCTTGCTGGTCGTTTCCCCGGGTTACCTGCAAGGGATGGCCAAAGACAGTGACGGCAAATATCTGATCGGGTTCGCTGTGGTGGGCCAGATTCTGGGCAATTATTTCATCCGAAAGATCATCAACATCCAGGTTTAGAGGAAATCATGGAGATCGTCATCGCCATTTTGCTATTCACGTTGCTGATGGGAG